>Ga0310690_10004331_pt1 | contig 20227 bp, 12 predicted proteins | sample AusTroGonzalo_MG_2_FD_207661 | JGI IMG/M metagenome (GOLD analysis project Ga0310690, IMG submission 207661) | Bovine rumen microbial communities from tropical cattle in Woodstock, Queensland, Australia - Gonzalo_04 (v2) (version 2) | ecosystem: Host-associated > Mammals > Digestive system >...
ATTAGCACTGAGGCCGCAGTCGATGAAGCCGTTCCATTGCATAAAGTCTGCAACACTAATCTCTCCGTTGGGACGGAAGGTCTCGATATAGTATGCACCTTCTATGGTTTCTTCATCAACGATCTCGCCATCTTCAATGACATCCTTTGTTGCCTGAATGAGCATCATAGGATTGGAGATATACTCAAGAGCGAGGTGTGTGCCCCAAGATTCGCCAGCACCGAGGAAGTTCTTCGCGCCTACATTATATATATAGTATCTCGGAGCAAGCATATCCCAGTCGCCAATCTCTTCCATCGTAACTGCTTCAGGAACGCAGCCTACGTACTTCTCCGTGTGGCGCTCCATAGCGGTAGCCTTGCGGGCATTGCGCAGAGGCTCAAGATACTTATTGAGGTCGCTTGCTGTTGCGCAGGTGTCAAGAGCTGCGGTTGCTGCCTCGAGAGCCGTGCCCCAGTAGCCCTTGTCTTCCATCTTGTGGCAGATGTCCCAAGTATCCTTGAGTGTCTTGACGCTACTGCTGTAGTTAAGGATAACGTTGACAGCAGACTTCATCTCTTTTGCATAGTTTCTCAGCTCGGCTGCGTCCTTGTTGGTGGCAAGCTCATGCTTGGCATCGTTGATGAGAGCCTGTATGTCTGCCTTCATCCTGTTGGTCAGGACTGCATCACTGGTCTCAGCGTATGCGATGGCGTCTTTCAGCTGCTGAACGCACTCTTCGTAGTTAACCTCAGTTACGTTAATACCGCAGTCGTAGAAGTAGCCACCCCAGTTCTGCTGGATGTAGGTAGCAATAACGTTCTTGCCCACATTGAGGAACCTGGCGGGGATGTGAACCTCTACAGTGCCCTTTCCGTTTGTCCAGCCTACGTTCTTCTGCAGGAGGTGGCCGTTGACGTAAGTCTCGTAAACGTCATCGTGGCAGACGTTCAGCTCGTAGGAGAGACGCTCGTTCACCTTGTCAAGCTCAAAGTTGCGGCGAATCCAGTAGTTAGAGCTGTAATAACATTCGGGTAAGCCCTCTGGCCAGATGCTCTGCTGCTCAGGCATGTAACCTGCGCTGCCAGTTGGCATCATCTGCTCGTCCCACATAGAGTCGTCGAAGTCGGGCAGAGTCCAGGCAAGAGTCTCTGTACGGCCTGTTATTTCGGGAGCATCAGCAAGTTCGTAGCTGACTTCACTATATTCATACTCCTCGTTTTCAATCTCCTCTGCAGTAGCCTCTCTGTAGTCGCCCTCTCCGTTGTTCAGTGTTTCATCATATATCCAGTACTTGACAATAGTCTTGTTCATGTAGATATAGTTGAAGTAGTGCGTGCCAACCCAGAGTTCCTTTTCGTCCAAGTTTTCCTCTTCGGGGTCTTCGTCAATCAGAGACATTTCCTTGATGGTGACGGTTGCGCCAGGCTGTCCGCCGCCAAAGTCGAAGGCAACCTTGAAGTTGTTGACGGCTGTTCCATAGACTTCCATCTCAATCTCTGTATCCTCGCCTTCTTCAATTTCGAAAGGTTCGGACGCCAATTCAATATCGTCATTGTCGTTGTCGGTGAGCTTCACGATAACATTAGTGAAGGGCTTGTCAGCAGACAACTTAACTCTGAAGGTATAAGTGTGGTCTTCCAGAATCCTGATGGGTGTCTTGAAGTGAAGCTGCTCCATCCATTCGTTCTCGTCGTCACTTGCGCCAGGCATCGTGAAGGTGTATTCATCACCTTCCTGAGCCTCATAGAGAGCAGACCAAGGATGCTTGGGGTTGTTGCTGGGAGATGCGCCGTCGTTGTTGTAGCCACCAGTATTGTTGAAGAGCACTTTGCCTTCCCAAGGTTCGACGTAGCCCATTTCGAGACCGCCTTCAACCTTAGTGTAGAGACCGCAGTCAGCAAAGGCACCGCCCCAGTTCTGGTGAACGTGGAAGGCAATCACGTTTTCCTCGCCATTCAGTTTAATGAGAGCCTTCTGCTCGTCGGTCAGCAGGATGTACTCGGCATTGTTCCATGCGTTGGCGTAGGCAGTAACTGGGTTGTTGTTACCGTCTGTTGTTTCATACGCTCCCTCGAAACCTGTGCGCTCGAAGACAAGCTCTCCGTTGATGTAGTATTCTGCGGGGGCATCATCGTGACCGCAAGCCAGATATACGGGGCCTGCAAGCAATTGATCGGGAGAAAGAGTAAGCGTGCGGCGGACGTAGATGTCGGCCATGATGCTGCTGGTCGTCCATTGATAGGAAGTACGTCCGTTGAAAGTTGCATCGCTGCTGAAGGGAGCAGTGTTCTCTTCCCAAAGGATGTGCTTCTCTTCGCCTGTATCTTCGTCGAAGACATCGAAGTTGATGTCGCCTTCTTTCCAACCCATGTCGTAGCCAAGCTCATACCACTGCCTGCCTTCTGCGTCAGCCTGCGGACCAGGTCCGTCTTCGTCGAAGTCTCCGCAAATGACATTGTAGTTGGGGTTCCAACTGTTCCATTCTCCATACTCCACGCCTGAGTTATATACCCAGGTCCAGGCCTTCCACTCTATGTCGCCATCCCAATAAGAGGAAGGTAACAGGATAACATTGGCGCCGACGGCTGTGATACCGTTGCCTGCACTTGCCATCATAGACCAAAGTGCCGCCACACATAAAAGTAGTGTTTTTTTCATCTTGTTTGTTGTTTAAGTTAATACTAATTTGTTTATTTTGTGCACAAATTTAGCGGTTTTATCTTTATGTTCAAAACAAAAAGGGACAAAAGTTTGTTTTTTGTTGCATAATTCCATAACTTTGCACATAAAATATAACAAAAAAGGATGAAATTCATATCTCTTGGCTCTGGCAGCAGCGGCAATTGCTACCTGTTGCAGTCGGGCGAGACATCCATACTGCTTGATGCGGGCATCAGTATGCGTTCCTTGAAGAAACATCTCAAGGACGTAGGCATCATTCTGGAGCATGACGTTGCTGCAGTCTTCGTCACGCACGACCATGCTGACCACATCAAGTCCGTTGGGAACATCGCTAACGACTGCGGCAAGACCATCTATGCCACAAAGTTTGTCCATGAGGGTATGGCTTGCAACCGTTGCCTGAAGATTCAGATTCCGTCTTCCTGTGTGGCCTATGTGGAGAAGGGTAAGACGTTGGAACTTGGAAACTTCCGTATTACGCCTTTCGATGTGCCCCACGATAGCCGCGACTGCGTGGGTTATGTGGTCGAGGCGGACGGTGTGCGCTTCTGCCTCATCACCGACATCGGGCACGTCACAGATACTATTCGCGAGCAGGTAGGGCTTGCCAACTACCTGGTGTTGGAGTCGAACCACGATGTCAACATGCTCATGATGGGCAAGTACTCGCCTTTCCTGAAGGAACGCATCAGCAGCGACAAGGGCCACCTGAACAACGAGCAGGCTGCCAATCTGTTGGCCGAGTATGCAACCCCGCAGCTTCGTCATGTCTGGCTCTGCCATCTGAGCGAGGAGAACAACCATCCTGTGCTTGCCCGCAAGACAGCCGAAGCTGTCCTTCGCCAGCATGGAATCATCCCAGGTGTTGACTTCGAGCTTGACATCTTGAAGAGGAAAACACCATCGGAAATGTATTCGCTCACATAACTTCTTAATGACAGGAATTAGAGAATTTATAATTAAACGAAAAAAAAGAGCAAAACATTTGGTGGATTAAAAAAAAGTTCATACCTTTGCACCCGCAAACAACGAAAGAGATGCGTCCTTAGCTCAGTTGGTAGAGCAATTGACTCTTAATCAATGGGTCCAGGGTTCGAGCCCCTGAGGGCGTACAGAAGGAAAAGGATGAACTGGATGACAGTTCGTCCTTTTTTCATCTTCACCCCCAAACTCCTCTCATCGGAGAGCGAAGGAAACATAAATCGTAAATACTAAACCGTTAATATATATAATGTATAGGACAAGGACATGCGGCGAGCTGCGGCTTGCCAACATAGGAGAGAAAGTCACCCTGGCAGGATGGGTGCAGAGTGTGCATAACCTGGGCGCACTTACGTTTGTTGACCTGCGCGACCGTTACGGCATTACTCAGCTTGCCTTCAACGAGGATGCTCCCGAGGCTCTTCGCCAGCAGGCAGGCCGTCTGGGACGTGAGTTCGTCATCCAAGCAAAGGGTGAGGTTGCCGAGCGTTATTCCAAGAATAAGAACCTTCCGACGGGCGACATTGAGATTCTCGTTTCGGAACTGAACATCTTGAACGAAAGCCTCACGCCTCCTTTCACTATCGAGGAGGAGAGCGACGGCGGAGACGACATCCGCATGAAGTACCGCTACCTCGACCTGCGCCGTCCCAACGTGCGTCAGAACCTGGAGCTGCGTCATAAGTTTGCCTTTGAGGTGCGTCGTTACCTCGACCAGCACGGCTTCTTGGAGATAGAGACGCCTGTTCTGGTGAACAGCACGCCTGAGGGTGCTCGCGACTTCGTTGTGCCCAGCCGCATGAATCCGGGTCAGTTCTATGCTCTTCCTCAGAGCCCTCAGACGTTGAAGCAGCTGTTGATGGTGTCTGGCATGGACCGTTACTTTCAGATTGTGAAGTGCTTCCGCGACGAAGACTTGCGTGCTGACCGTCAGCCGGAGTTCACACAGATTGACTGCGAGATGTCGTTTGTAGAGCAGGAGGACATCCTGCAGATGTTCGAAGGCATGAGCCGTCACCTCTTCAAGACATTAAAAGGCATCGACATTCCCGAGCTGCCACGCATGACTTGGGCAGATGCGATGAAGTACTACGGCAGCGACAAACCTGACACACGCTTCGGCATGAAGTTCGTGGAGCTGAAGAACCAGCAGCCCGACAACGCTTCCCGTGAAATAGTTGAGAGCATCTTCCCCGTTGGCTTCCAAGTGTTCGACGAGGCCGCCTACATAGGTGCCATCTGCTGCGAGGGGCAGGCTGTCTATACAAGAAAGCAGCTTGACCAGCTGACCGACTTCGTGAAGCGTCCGCAGGTAGGTGCCAAGGGACTTGTCTATGCTCGTGTCGGTGAGGATGGCAGCGTGAAGAGTTCCGTCGATAAGTTCTATACACCCGAGGTGCTTGAACTTCTCCGCGAGAAGATGAACGCCAAGGCAGGCGACCTCATCCTCATCCTCTGCGGCCCCGATGCCATGAAGGTGCGCAAGCAGCTCAGCGAGCTCCGTCTCGAGATGGGCAGCCGCATGGGGCTCAGGGACAAGAGCAAGTATTCCTGCCTCTGGGTTATCGATTTCCCGATGTACGAGTGGAGCGACGAAGAACAACGCCTCATGGCCATGCACCATCCTTTCACTTCGCCCAAGCCCGAAGACATCCCCTTGCTCGATACCGACCCTGCCAGCGTGCGTGCCAATGCTTACGACATGGTAGTCAACGGCGTAGAGGTCGGCGGCGGTAGCATTCGTATCCACGATGCCAAGCTGCAGCAGAAGATATTCGAGATACTTGGCTTCACACCTGAAGAGGCTCAGCAGAAGTTCGGCTTCCTGATGAATGCCTTTAAGTACGGCGCACCACCTCATGGAGGGCTGGCCTACGGTCTGGATCGCTTTGTCAGCCTCTTTGCAGAACTCGACAGCATCCGCGACTGCATAGCCTTCCCCAAGAACAACAGCGGCAGGGATGTGATGCTCGATGCACCAGGTCCCATCGACCAGAAGCAGCTCGACGAGCTCTGCATCAAGACGAAGTGAGAAAACAGGCATACATCACCACTTAGCTATTTTCCCCCAAAAAAACCGTCAAACCATCACCTTTTGATGTAACAACCTGATATATTGTTCCTTGAGAGGTGATGGTTTGGTGATAGATGGTGATAGATGGTGATGGTTTTTGCCTGTTTTTGGCTAAAATCTGTCGGAAAGCTGGGACTTTTCGATATTTTTTAGCACATCTTTGAATGAATGTTTCATCATAGTCTCATACATGTGACGTATTTGTCCCACGCGTGGGACAAGAGTTTCCCACGTGTGGGACAAGGGATTCCCACGTGTGGGACAACCCCAAGACCTGTAGATATTCCAACATGAAGAAAGAAAACCTGTTCCGCTACGGCACGCTGGCTTCGGCTCTCCTGCCTGTTCTTCCCCTTGCGGCAAAGTCGAAAAAGGGAACGCCCTCCATTGACAACCGTCAGCAACCCAACGTGATTGTCATTCTGGCCGATGACCTCGGCTATGGCGACCTCGAATGCTATGGTGCCACAAGGGTGCAGACGCCCAATGTCAACAGCTTGGCACAGAGCGGCATACGCTTCACCAACGTTCATGCAATTGCAGCTACGAGTACGCCCTCGCGCTATGGGCTCCTGACAGGCGAGTACGCTTTCCGTCACCCGAACACAGACATTGCCCGCGGAAATGCAGGGATGATTATCCGTCCGGAGCAGTTCACCGTTGCCGATGCCTTCAAGAATGCTGGCTACGCCACAGCCGCCATTGGCAAATGGCACTTGGGACTGGGCGACAGGGATGCAGAGCAGGACTGGAATGCTCAGTTGCCCATGCATCCGGGCGATATAGGTTTCGATTATCATTACATCATGGCGGCAACGGCTGACCGCACGCCCTGTGTCTTCATCGAGCAAGGCCATGTGGCCAACTACGACGCTTCGGCTCCCATTTTGGTCAGCTACGAGGAGAACTTCCCCGGCGAACCTACAGGCAAAGAGAACCCCGAACTCCTCTTCAACCTCAAGGCCAGTCACGGACATAATCAGAGTATCGTCAACGGAATAGGCCGTATCGGCTACATGAAAGGCGGCGGTAAAGCCCTTTGGAAGGATGAGAACATCGCCGACAGCATAGCGTCCCATGCCATCAGCTTCATCCAGAAGCATCAGCAGGAACCTTTCTTCATGTATCTGGCAACCAACGATGTACATGTGCCTCGCTTCCCTCACGAGCGCTTCCGCGGTAAGAATCCGATGGGCTTCAGAGGCGATGCGATAGCACAGTTCGACTGGACGGTAGGGCAGGTCCTTGCCGAACTGGAGCGGCTGGGCTTGCGTCAGAACACACTCATCATCCTCAGCAGCGACAACGGCCCTGTTGTTGACGACGGCTATCAAGACCATGCCGTTGAACTCCTCGGCGACCATCGTCCCGCTGGACCTTATCGTGCAGGTAAGTACAGTACCTTCGAGGGTGGAACCATCGTCCCTGCTATTGTCTCATGGCCTAAGAAAGTGCAGGCAGGACAAGAGTCGGATGCCCTCATCTCGCAGATTGACTGGTTGGCATCGCTGAGTGCTCTTATAGGAGCACGCATCCCCAAAGGCGGAGCCATCGACAGTCAAAACTGCATCACAACACTTTTGGGAGAAGACAAGAAGGACCGCCCCTATGTCTTGGAACAGGCTGCCAATCATGCACTTTCTGTCCGCACGAAAGAATGGAAGTACATCTCTCCCAGCCAAGGGCCTGCTGTTATTTCTGGTCCTAACATGGAAAGCGGATATGCCCGCGAGCCTCAGCTCTACAATATGCTGAAGCCTTTTGAGCAGGAGAATGTAGCCCTCCAGCATCCAAGCGAGGTGTTCAAGCTACAAGCTTATATAGAAAAGGAGCGGTCAAAAGGCTCTTCCTACACTTCCCCGATATCAAAGTGATGGTTTTTGCAGAGGCTTATGCTTCATCCAGCTGTCGCCTCTGAACCTTATCAGGAAGATAATGCCTCGGAAGCACAGCTCCACTGCCATCGCAATCCACACGCCTTGCAATCCCATATTTGAGACAAGCAGTAAGGCAAGGGAGATGCGTACAACCCAGATGCTTGCCAAGTTCATCGTACAGGGTATCAGCGTGTCGCGTGCTCCGACGAAGATACCGTAGCAGACGATGCTGGCAGCAAACATCGGTTCGGCAAATGCCTCAATGCGAAGCACTTGAACCGTCAGCTCCTGAACGGCGACATCGGGTGTCATAATACTGAGCAAAGCAGGCGAGCAGCAGTACATCACCACAGCCATCAAAGTCATCATCGTCATGCCCATGCCCAGCGTGATGCGTCCGAAGCTTCTTGCCAGGAAGCGTCTGCCTGCGCCGAGACTCTGTCCGACAAGCGTCGTGGCTGCATCGCCGATACCATAGCCAGGCATATAACAGAGGGCTTCGACCGTAATGCCGAAGCTGTTGGCGGCAATTGCAACGGTGCCAAGCGGCGCAACGATAATCGTGCTCACAATCTGTGCGCCGCACAGGATGATATGCTCTACAGCTATCGGGGCAGAGATATGGAAGCTCTCCTTAAGTGTACTTAACTGAGGAATAAAGGTGCCGCTGTCCTGCTTCAACGAAAGTTCTTTGCTTCGCACGACTGTGAAGTAGCACATCAGCAGGGAACAGATGGCGTATGCTATGGCAGTACCCAGCACGGCACCTGCCACACCAAGATCTGCTCCAGGAATAGTAACACCAAAATAGGTGCGCGAGGGGAAGATGAGCAGCCAGTTGAACAGCACGTCTAACAGGCAAAGACCGATGTTCAGGATGCTGGGAATGTGCATGTTGCCGCTGCAGCGGAGCATCCCTGAACAAAGAGAGTTAAGCATCGAGAAGGGTAGGCACAGCGAGAAGAACAGGAAGTAGGTGGTGGCATCGTGGCAGATGTCTTCGCCTCCTCCTAACCAATGCGGAAGATAGCCGCTGATACCTGCGCCTATCCCGCTTAGTATCAAGGCAAAAAGCATACACGAGAGGAAACTCTGCCTGAGCACTTGTCGTGCACCAGAGAAGTCGTTGGCACCAATCTTGTGCGCCACCTGCACGTAGAATCCGACGCTGGCAGCAGCACTAAGGCTGCCAAAAAGCCATATCGTCGTGCTTACCAAGCCGATGCTTGCACTTGCCTGGGCACCAAGACTACCCACCATACTGGCATCGATGTACTGCATCATGATGTGTACCATCTGCGCCATCATGCTGGGGAAACTGAGCAAGGCGGTAAGCTTGACCTGTGATAGTGCGTCGAGCTTGCCGCCTTCTCGTATGAGGGAGAGCAACTTATCTTTACTCTGCGTGTATTTCATGTATTGTGCAGTCGGCTGGTGCCTTCTGATTCTCGTCGATTATGAGTTCTCCTATATGACCTTCAACGGTGATACTGCCGCTTGTCGGGTTCTTGATGCTGTGAATATCTCCTTTGATGCTGGCCTTCACGGTGCTGTATTCGAGCGCAAGATTGGCATCGGTTCCGAAGGTGCAATCCACAAGTGTCAAGTTCTCACAGTAGCAAAGCGGCTGCTCTCCTGTGATGTGACAGCGGATGAGGGTAAGCCCTCGGCTGTACCAGGCAAGGTATTCGCCGTTGATTTCGCTGTCGGTTATCGTGACGTTCTCCGTGTCCCAAAGTGCATCCTTGCTGTTGAGGAGCGCATTCTTTATCTCCACGTTCTTGCTGTACTGAAAGGCGTAGTTGCCTTCGAGGTGCAGCTTGTCGATGAAGATATTGTTGGTACGCATACAGAGGTAGTCGGCATTCAGTATCTCGCAGTCTTGTATGTTGACGCGGTCGCAGTCCCACAACGTCTCTTGTGCATCGGTGAATCGGCAGTTTTGCAATTCGATGCCTTGCATTCTGCGGAACATCTTAGGTGCATCCACCAGGCAATTGACGAGCTTTCCGTTCTCGCTGTACCAAAGCGACGAGCGTGCCGAAGCCTCGAAGTGGCAGTTGTGAGCCAGGAACTTACGGCATTCCCAGAAGACATACTTGCCCTGAAAGGTGCAGTCATAGGCTTCGATGTTGCCGCTTTCCTTGATGCTTGACTCGCCAAGATGTATGGTCACACGCTCCAGCCTCGCATCGTGCAACTTGTATAGCGGTCTTTCGCCGCCAAATTCCTTATCCTTTATTTCAATCATTTTACCATTGGACCCTCTCCCAGCCTTTCCCTTGTAGGGAGAGGAGCAGATACAAACTGGAAGACTATATACTCCTCTCCCTACAAGGGAGAGGCTGGGGGAGGGTCTATTCCATAAGTTTGCGATAGCGGATGCGTTTGGGTTCTTCAAGGCCGAGGCGCTTGAGCTTGTTGGTCTCGTAGTCGGTGTAGCTGCCCTCGAAGTAGAAGACGTTGCCGTCACCCTCGTAGGCAAGGATGTGTGTGCAGATGCGATCAAGGAACCAACGGTCGTGACTGATGACGACTGCACAGCCGGCAAAGTTCTCGAGACCTTCCTCAAGAGCACGCAGGGTGTTGACATCGATGTCGTTGGTCGGCTCGTCGAGCAACAGGACGTTGCCTTCTTGCTTGAGAGCCATAGCCAAATGCAGACGGTTGCGCTCGCCGCCCGACAGCACGCCGCACTTCTTCTCTTGGTCAGCTCCGCTGAAATTGAAGCGGCTCAGGTAAGCTCGGCAGTTGATGTCGTGTCCGCCCATACGCATCAGTTCGTTGCCCTGGCTGATGACTTGATAGACAGAAAGGTCGGGCTTGATGTCCGCATGGCTTTGGTCAACATAGGAAATCTTGACGGTCTCGCCTACCTCGAAGGTACCTGCGTCAGGCTTCTCCAATCCCATAATCATGCGGAAGAGGGTTGTCTTGCCTGCACCATTCGGGCCGATGACGCCCACGATGCCGCCTGGCGGGAGCATGAAGTCGAGGTCCTTGATGAGCTGCCTGTCGCCAAAGGACTTGCAAACGCCATGAGCTTCAATAACTTTGTTGCCGAGACGCGGGCCATTGGGAATGAATATCTCCAGCTTCTCCTCGCGTTCCTTCTGCTCTTCATTGAGCATCTTGTCGTAGCTGTTCAGACGTGCCTTGCCCTTTGCCTGACGTGCCTTGGGCGACATGCGAACCCATTCCAGCTCACGCTGTAAGGTCTTGCGACGCTTGCTTGCCACCTTCTCTTCCTGCTCCATGCGCTTGGTCTTCTGCTCGAGCCAAGAGGAATAGTTCCCTTGCCAGGGAATCCCTTCGCCTCGGTCGAGTTCGAGAATCCATCCAGCCACGTCGTCGAGGAAATAGCGGTCGTGCGTAACGGCGATAACAGTTCCTTCGTATTGTGTGAGGTGCTGTTCGAGCCAGTCGATGCTCTCGGCATCAAGATGGTTGGTCGGCTCGTCAAGCAACAGGACGTCCGGCTTCTGCAAGAGCAGACGGCAAAGTGCCACTCGGCGACGCTCGCCGCCACTCAGGTTCTTGACAGGCTGGTCGGCAGGCGGGCAACGAAGTGCATCCATCGCACGCTCCAGCTTGCTGTCCAAGTTCCAGGCATCGGTGCTGTCAATGATGTCCTGCAGCTCACCCTGGCGGGCAAAGAGCTGGTTCATCTTGTCCTCGTCCTCATAATACTCGGGCAGGCCGAACTTCTGGTTGATTTCCTCATATTCCTTCAAGGCATCCACAATGTGTTGTACACCTTCCTTCACCACCTCGATGACCGTCTTTTCGTCATCGAGCTTGGGCTCCTGTTCCAGATAGCCAACGCTATAACCAGGACTCCAAACCACGTTGCCCTGATACTGTTGCTCGATGCCGGCAATAATCTTCATGAGTGTAGATTTACCGGCACCATTCATACCTACGATACCAATCTTGGCACCATAGAAGAAGGAAAGGTAGATGTTCTTGAGGACTTGTTTCTGGTTCTGCTGGATGACCTTGCTCACGCCGACCATCGAGAAGATGACCTTCTTGTCGTCTGTCGTTGCCATAGTTTACTCAAGTTTGTCGTCGCTAAGCTTCATTGCTTTGTAAGCCTGCTGCGTGGTGAGTACTGTCTTGAACTTTGCATAGTGCTTGCGCTGAATGGCAGGCTCCTGTTCTTCCTGTTTCTGCTTTGCCTCGAAGAGCTGGTCGCATTGTGCAGGGGTGAGCTTGTTTGTATCAATGGCATCCTGCAACTCGTCCTTGAGCTTCTTGTAAGGGTCCTTCAGGTCGGAGAGCTCTTTGAGATAGGCATCAAGCAGAGGCCTGAACTTCTCCTGTACGTCGCTCTTTAGGCGAAGGTTCTTCAATACGTATGCCACGCGAGCATCCCGCTTTTTGCCGGCAAAGGCAGAAGAGGGCATGATAACGGTCAGGCTGATGAGCACGACCGCGAGGAACATGAATCGTTTCATTATGTGATAGTTGTTAAATGTTATCAGGGAAAGATGTTATTTGCTGCTGGCAAAGCTACTGTAAACGACCTGCATCTGGATGGGGTTTGCTTCCGTGCCGCGTACAAGTTTAGTGCTACCCAAGCTCAGGTCATGATTGACGGATACCTGCGAGGTATATCCATAGCTGTCTGTAGCAGAAGAAACTACGACGGGGACAAGTACCACATGATTCCAGTCGGGATGGTCTCTTTCCCAGTCTTCCTCTGTCTTGTTCTCTGCTTTCATCCCATCGAGCTTTTCAAGCCAACAATAGGAGAGGAGACGGCTGATATTGGTGAAGCTGTAGCTGTTGTAGGTCGAATAGAAATAGGTGGTGAAGGACTGCTGTTCGTCACTAACCTGATGCTTCTCAAAGAAGTTTTTAAGGTTCTGCTTGCGCACGAGCAACAGTTCCTGAGGGATTCCCAAAGCATAGTCATCGTCCTTCGCGTCCTCATCTTGGTTGTTTACTCGGACGAGGGTGAGGGAGGCGCGACTGATGCTGTCGGTCTCGTGGCCTTTAAATACCTTATTGATAGGCAGGATGAGTTCGGTGCAGATGCCTGCAGGTGTCTTGAGCATCGTGGTATTGTTCTCGCCAACATTCATCGCGTTTACGAGACCAGACAGGTCGCTGCTCTCAAACTGCGTGCTTTGTATGACTTCGGGTGTTGCTGCGAAGCGGCAGAGAGCAGAAATGGTCGAGTCGGGATATTCTGTGCTCTTGTACTTGAAGTGGAGGTTCATGGTGCAAACCTCCAGGTTGAGCATCGTGCCAATACCGCTGACGGGACGGAACAGGAAGCCTGCGCAGACTTCGCGGATGAAGGAATAGGAGTCGCTGAAGGGCGACTTCTTGCTGGGGTCCCTGTCATAGAACTTCCTCATGATGTAGTCACCAAACTCTTGGTCAAGCACGATGCGGACGTTGTCATAGTAGTTGCTGCTGGAACGCTCAGCTTCGGTCATGATGTAGTCCGTGGCTGTGAAGACCTTCGTAGCGATGGGTTCTGCGCCATCGTCAACATAGAGGCTTTCGAGTTCTGTGTTGGTGTAGAGCTTGTCTGACTCCTTGAGGAGCTTGTCTTCGTTGCGGCTGAGGGGCAGGACTTCAATCTTCATCGGGTTGTTCTTGTCGCCGAACACGCTTCGGATGAAGAGACGTATCTCAATGGATTCGCAGATGTGACCGTCGCCATCGGGAACAATGAGGTCTTCGTCGGGGAAGGTGTAGTCCTCGAAGATATGGAATTGGGTGGCAAAGGTGGCTGTGATAGCCTTGTCCGTCTCGGGGTCGATGACCTTGCCCAAGTAGCAGGCCGTACTGTTGGCGGGAACGTTGTTATTGATGATGCTGTTGGACAGGATGCCGAAGGTCTCAGTTGATGTGGTGACAGCATCCTCCTGCGGGCGGACGCCAAGCGAGCCTGTGTCCTCGCTGCAACTGCTGAGTGAAAAAGCTATGGCCAAAATGATAGCAGGCCATGCCTGTAAGGTATGTTTCATGTGTTTCAAATGTACGTTTTGATTAAGAAAGTTGAGTCGGTTAGTTTGTATCCTCCTCCTCTTCTTCCTTGCCGATATTCCAGATGGCATCGTAGAAGGCGGGGTAGTGGATGCCGTAGTCTTCCATGCTGACGGGTTGCAGGCAAGGTTTGCCGAGGCTTTCTGCATACTTTGTGAGTTCTTTATCTTCGGAGACGAAGCCAATGCCGTCGGCATACTTGATTCCCAGCTTGTTGAGCATGGGCGTGAGCTTCTTCTCGCCCAGTCCTCTTATGGCGGATATGGTCGCGTTGCGGAATGCGATGATGCCGTCCAGGTTTGCGGGAATGGGAGAGGTGAGTGTCTGTGTGGAGGGGGTGTAGATGACTTTGCAGTCGCGGTAGGAGGGTTCTTCGGCGTATGCTGTCTTGATGTAGAGGGGGACGAAGCTGCCCATCCAGCCTTGGCAGTGGATGATGTCGGGCGTCCACTTCAGCTTCTTGATGGTCTCCAGCACGCCGCGGGCGTAGAAGACGGCTCGCTCGGCGTTGTCCTCATATTCCTTGCCTTCCTCGTCTGTTGCCATCTTGCGTTTCTCGAAGAAGTCGTCGTTGTCGATGAAGTATATCTGCATCCTGGCGGCTGTGATGCTTGCCACCTTGATGACGAGGGGATGATCCGTATCGTCAACCACAATGTTTATGCCGCTCAGCCTGATGACTTCGTGCAGCTGGTTCCGACGCTCGTTAATGGTGCCCCATTTGGGCATGAAGGAGCGGATTTCCCTGCTCTTCTCCTGAATTGCCTGAGGCAGATACCTGCCCATGAGGGCCATTTCTGTATCGGGCACAAAAGGCATCATCTCCTGTGTGATGAAGAGTATCTTCTTGGCTTTGGTCATCTCTCTGTAATTACTATTTGTGCAAAGGTACAATTATTTTCGCACAATACAATGAAATTCTGCTTCTTTTCACACTTTTTAGAATAAAAATGCGCTAAAAGCTTTCTTGTTTCATAAAAACTGTGTTACTTTGCACGATTTTCTGTACGAGATATGGAAGTTATAAATAAAATCAGTCAGCTTCGCGAGCGATTGGCTCAGCACCGAAGCGCGGGACACAGCATAGGGTTTGTGCCCACGATGGGAGCCTTGCATGAGGGACATGCTTCGCTCGTCCGCAGAAGCGTCAAGGAGAATGATGTGACGGTCGTCAGCATTTTCCTCAACCCCACTCAGTTTAACGACCCGAAGGACTTGGAACGCTATCCCCGTACCCTTGAGGCGGATTGCCGTCTGCTCGAGGAATGCAAGGCGGATATTGCCTTCGCGCCGAGCGTGAAGGAGATTTATCCCGAGCCGGACACGCGCCAGTTCAGTTATCCTCCTACCGATAGCGTGATGGAGGGCGCGATGCGTCCCGGACACTTCAACGGCGTGTGCCAGATTGTGAGCAAGCTCTTTTCGTATGTCGAACCCGACCGAGGCTATTTCGGGGAGAAGGACTACCAGCAGATTGCTGTCATCCGCCGTATGGCCGAAGACCTCGGCTTCAAGTTGCAGATTATCCCCTGTCCTGTTGTCCGTCAGGCCGACGGATTGGCGATGAGCAGCCGTAATGCCCTCCTTTCCGACGAAGAGAGAACTACGGCAGCCAACATCTATCGGGTGATGAAGGAGAGCTGTTCTCTCGGCCTTTCGGTTCAGCAGACGCACGACTATGTTGTGAAGGAAATCAACAGCATCCCAGGCTTGGAGGTGCAGTATTTCAGCATCGTAGATGGCGACAGCCTGGCAGACGTGACCTCCTGGGACGATGCACCAAGTATCGTTGGCTGCATAACTGTCTTCTGCGGCTCGAAGCCTATCCGACTTATCGACCACATTAGATATAAATAATGCAATGTACAATTTGACGAAGTACAATGTACAATTTATGTACAAATTAATTTATTTGTTATTTTCATGACCAAAGAGGAAATGAGCGAGCGGCTGACGAGTTTTGCCGTGAGGATAGTGAAAATGGTTGATGCTATTCCTAATACCGTAGCGGGAATGGCAATAGCCCGCCAGATTGTGCGCTCAGGAACTTCACCTTCGGCTAATTACAGAGCTGCTTGTATAGCTAAGTCTGACAAGGATTTCTTAAACAAGTTGAAGATGGTTGAAGAAGAACTTGATGAGACAAATCATTGGCTTGACATTTTGATGCGTAGCCAACTGGTCAGTGCTAATCGCTTACAGCCTCTTTGTTTGGAAGGCCGAGAATTAGTCAGTATAGTTGTTAAGTCTATTATCTCGACAAAGGCACGTATGACAGCCAACGATATAGAAAAGAAGTAAATGACCAAATGGCAGAATTGTACATAAATTGTACATTGTAAATTGCTAAATTGTAAATGAATAATATGTTGATAGAAGTATTGAAGTCAAAATTGCATTGTGTAACTGTTACCGAGGCAAATCTCAACTACATGGGCAGCATCACCATCGACGAGGACTTGATGGATGCAGCCAACCTCATTGCAGGTGAGAAGGTGCAGGTGGTGAACAACAATAATGGCGAGCGTTTCGAGACTTACGTCATTCGTGGCGAGCGCGGCTCGGGCTGCATCTGCCTCAATGGTGCAGCGGCTCGCAAGGTTGTTGTGGGCGATACAGTTATCATCATTTCCTACGCCCTTATGGACTTCGAGGAGGCGCGCACCTTCAAGCCAAGGGTTGTTTTCCCAAAGGACAATAGAGTTGTATAGCTTCCCATAAGTCCCATAGGACCTAAAGGTCTTATGAGTCTCAAGGTCTCATATTAAGGAGGGTATGCCGAAACAGGCATACCCTCCTTAATTATTACCCGTTGTGGGGTAGGTTACTTAACTGAGACTTTGCGTCCTTTGTTCACATAGATACCCTTCATTGTGGGCTTGCCTGCTAACTTGCGACCGCTAAGGTCGTACCAGTCGGAGTTGACAGACTTCTTAGCGACTTTAGAAATGCCGTCGGGATTCTCGACGTCTTCGAGGTTGGTTACGAACGGCTTGGCATCACTTTCGTTGTATTTGGCAGTTGTCTCGGTGAGCCAGAAGTAACCATGGAATGCACCAATCTTGGCACCAGTCGAAGGCCAGTCCTGCCTGTTGCCTTCGCCAATGAAGAGAACATTCGGATCTTCTGCATCGAAGGACATCGGAGCGTATGTACCCGTAAACATAACCGTTTCGTTATTACCAACATAGTACTGCTGGTTGGTAATGGTCACGTTAGCGAATTCGGGATTAACGATGTTGCTGCCTTCATCCCACTTAACAATGTAGGGAACGCCACCAAAGAAGAGGTCACCACCCCAAGTTGTAAGTGCTTCGCCTTCAGCTGTGAAGTATAGCGTCACTTGGTCTTCGTCATCGGTAACGCTCTTTAATGTGCGGATGTCTGCGTCTCCAAGCGGAGAAGCTGCCACTTCATCAAGAGTGAGGTCGAAGGGCAGATAGAAGCTGTTCCACTTGCCGTCCTTGTAGAATGTGCGACCAGCGAGAGTGACGTGAGCAAACTTGCCGTTGAACTTGTTAATCACGCTGTAGTTGTCAGCATCGCTGTCCAAAGTGAGCAGCGCGAAGTCCTTGATTGCGCTCCATTCGGAAGTCTTGCTGCCATTCACGCTCTGAACCTGATACTCATAAAGGTTGTTAGTGGCAAGGCCGCTGATAGTGGCTGTATTTTCTGTAACAGCCATTTCCTGCCATTCACCTGCGGGAACATTCGGTGTATAAACGCCGAAGTCGTCAATAGCAAGGAGGTAGCAGTCTTCGCTGACGTGGTGGATGGCGATGTAACCAGTCTGGCCTGCGTATGCGCTCAGGTCAATGGTTACAACTTCATTACCAGCTGCCTTCATAGCCTGCAAAGTCTCGGTGAAGTCTGTTGTTTCATTGCCAGTTGTGGAGAGCAGCACTTCGTAGCTGTCAGGATAGCTGGTAGCAGTAGTTGTGGTGAACTTCAGAACGCCGCCCAGTTCGACAGCAGGACTGATGAGCCAGTTGTCGGCATTGTAAGAGCCACTACCGCTTTGCCAACTGTAAGCTGTAGCAGCGTTGCCACCGGTTTCTGTACCAATCACCCAACCTGGACCTTCACCTGCGGTGACCGTAGTCCACTGGTCGAGACCATTCTCAAAGTCATCCTCGAAGATTGCCGTGCCAGTTTTCTCCGCTGTCCTGTATTGTACGTTGTAGCTTTCTCCAAGACCGTCCCATGTGAAGGTTGCGCCGTCGGCTGCAAGGTCAGCAACGATATTGGCAGGTACTGGGTTGTCAGATTCTGTCGTGAAGATTGCGGAAGTCCACTTGCTCTCACCTTCAGCAAATACAGACTTCACTCTTACGGCGTATGTGGTCTCGGGAGTCAAGCCTGTCAGCTCGTAGGGAGAGGTTGCCTCTCCAACAGTTGTCCAGGTCAGAGTGGAGAGGTCGGCATTGCCGATTTCTGCATGAATCATGAAGCATTTTCCGCTAATACCTGCATCAGCAAGGTCATACCATGAACCATTGATTTCAACCCAACGTCCGTTGGCATCGCCAAGTTCATCAACTGATGTAGCTGCAGGATAGGCTGCTCCGCTTTCGTTGTTGATGATTACCCAAACATTTTTGGAGTCATCAATGGTGGCGTTTACATCAACCTCGATGAATTCGCCAATACCAGTAAAGGTGACAGAAGCAGAACCAACAGCATTTTCGGGAGCTGTGTCGCCATCGTTGTAGATGGTGACAGTGCCTGTCATTTCTGCAGAATCAAATACGGAAACTTTAGATAAGGTATTGCCAGTGTAACTGCCTGCGGGGAACATTACGCCCCATTGGAAGGGATCGCCACCCAAACCGACAGGTGTAGCCAATTCTCCGTTGTCATACTTATATTCAGAGAATGCGAGAGACGCGCCTTCAGTAGTGGCATACTCTAACACTGCACCTGTTGCAGCAGCATCTGCATTCCAGCTGATTTCTGCGGAAGTGGTAGTGATGTTGTTTGCTGCCAAGTCTGTGGGAGCGTGGAAACGTATCTCTGTGGTGAAGGCAACTTCATTGCTCCACTTGCTCTTCAAATCTCCATCAACGGCACGAACCTTAGCGGTGTATGCGGTCTCAGGTGTGAGGTCAGTCAGGGTGAAGGGGTTGCTGTCGGCTGCAACGAGGTTCTCCTCGTCACCGTTCAGGCAAACCTCCCAAGCGGTAGCAACGCCATTCTCTGTCCAGTTCAGCACAGCGGTACCCCAAGTAACATTGGATACTGCAAGTGCAGAAGGTGTGGGAACATCCTCAAGCGTGGTGAAGCTGGTTGCTACCCACGTGCTCTCACCCTCAGTATAAACGGCCTGCAGCTCAACCTGATAGATAGTTTCTGGTGTGAGACCTTCGAGTGTGTAGGGGCTGGTGGCATTGTTGACGGTAATCCATTCGCTTGTTTCTGCTTCACCAAAGATGGAAAAGTCATCAATAAGGAGGTAGTTTGCATCGTTGTCCTGATGGTGGATAGCGATGTAACCCTCCTGACCAGCGTATGCACTCAGGTCGATGACGACTTCGTTCCATTGAGATTCAGCAGGAGCGGGAGCCAATGCCTGCAATGTCACGGTGAAGTCAGCTATGGCATTGCCCGTTGTGGAGAGCAGCACTTCATATTTGTCAGGACAACCAGCATTAGTGCGTACCCAGAACTTCAGTGTACCGCCCAAAGCGACTTGTGGAGTGACCAGCCAGTTGTTGGCATTGTATGCGCTGCTCGCCCAGCTCCATGCACTGGCAACATAATTGCCGCTATGATTGCTTGTGCCACTCAGATTCGTAGCATCGTATGCATACCAACCATTTTCTGCCGGAGCTGCACCTTCGGTATAGATAGTCCACTGATCCATGCCGCTTTCGAAGTCATCAGAGAACAGCACTGCACCATCTGCGTATGTTCTGTACTTCAGGGTGTAGCTGTCGGCTTTGCCTGTCCAGGTGATAGTTGCAACATGACCAGTAACGTTGCTAACTGCCAGATCCTTGGGAGTGGGGAATTGTACATCTGTGGTGAAGGCCACTTCGTTGCTCCAGTTGCTCTTGTTCTCGCCAACGACGGCACGAACCTTGGCGGTGTATGCAGTTTCGGGAGTCAGACCCTTCAGCGTGAAGGGGTTGCTGTCGGCAGCAATGAGGTTGTCCTCGTCGCCGTTCAGACAAATCTCCCAAGCTGTGGCTTCGCCGTTCTCTGCCCAGCTCAAGTCTGCGCTCATGGCGCCGATATTATCAACCTTAAGGCCAGTGGGCTTGGCAACGCCATTGTCTACTGTGAAGCTGAAATCATCCAAGAACAGATAGTACATGTCGTTGGAGTTATAGCGTACTGCAACGAACTTTGTGCCTACGGGGAAGTTTGCTTCGTACTGCAGCCATTCTGCGTTGTTGGTAGCTGTAACTTCTTCACCCCATGTGAAGGCGTCAACGTCCTTGGTGGTTGTTGAATAACCAACCTGGAATGTCTCGGGATAGCTGCTGTTCTGGACTCTATACCAGAACGATACGGTCATAGCCGAAGCACCGTCGAATTCGGGAGAAATCAAGTACTGGGGAGGATTACTGTTGTATTTGAAAGCAAAGCCCTTAGCACCTTCATAGTGAGTATTGTTGAGACC
>Ga0310690_10004332_pt1 | contig 20225 bp, 16 predicted proteins | sample AusTroGonzalo_MG_2_FD_207661 | JGI IMG/M metagenome (GOLD analysis project Ga0310690, IMG submission 207661) | Bovine rumen microbial communities from tropical cattle in Woodstock, Queensland, Australia - Gonzalo_04 (v2) (version 2) | ecosystem: Host-associated > Mammals > Digestive system >...
TTTTTTCAGCTCTGCGGCTCATGATTTGCGTGCGCCTCTTCTGTCCATGCAAGGTTATGTGAAACTGCTTGAGTATGCCGTTAAGGAAAAGAAAGAAAAGGAATATGTGGCTAACCTTAATGATTCATCAAAAAGGCTTTTTGCTCTTATTGAGAATATTCTTGATTTCTCAAGGCTTGATTCAGGCAGCTTTAGCGCCAATCCGCAGAAAATCTGCCTTGACGATTTCTTTAATGAAGCCGCACGGCTTTTTGAGCCTGTTTTTTCGGAGCATGGCATATCATTTTCCTATGAGAACCGCATGCCTCCGGGGCATATTTTTGAAGCAGACCCGGATCTTTTAAGAAGGGTTACTGATAATCTGCTTTCTAATGCTGTTAAATTTACGCCTGAAGGGGGAAGCGTATCATTCATTGCGGAAGAGGCTTCTGCTGATCTTGTGCGCATGGCGGAAGCTGAAATCAGCGGAAACATTGCGGAACGGCCGGCTGAGCGTAAAGACATAAGGCTTCTCTTTACCGTAAAGGACAGCGGTCCCGGCATACCCGAAAATAAGCTTAAAGAAATATTTGAAAAATACCGTCAGCTTGGAAACCGCCGCGGCAAAGGTTTCGGCCTGGGGCTTGCCATATGCAAAAAAATTGTAGAGCTTCACGGAGGATTTATATGGGCGGATTCAGGCAAGGGGGCAGCATTCCATTTTATTATATAATGGGATAATAAGTTATGACATTGTTTTGGAGAATGGTTCTTGCTCATCTGCTTGCGGATTTTACCCTGCAGTTCAGCTTCGTGGCTAAATGGAAACGTGAAAAATGGTTTGGCATGCCTCTTCATTGCCTTACGCATTTTTTCACGCTCATTGTTCTTACATGGCCATTTCTTGGCCAAAACTGGGCTTTCGGAATTAAGGGCTGGGTTGCTTGCGCCATTATAACCATAATACATTATGTTATAGACATAGCAAGGGTTTTTGCCATAAGGCATCTTCGTTTGAGGGATGGCCTTGCTCTGCTGGCCTTGGACCAGATTCTGCATTATGCTGTTCTGTTCATGTTTTATGCGCCTGTATCTGTTTTGCCCGGCCAGGAAATTATTGCATCCAAATGGTTCATTATTTTCTCACTGTTTGTGCTGGCTTCGCATGCTTCTTCAGTTCTTATTTATTACTTTGATAAGGAAATAGATTCTAAAATTGTCTTTCCTTCTTTAGGAGAACAGTATTTTCTTATAGCTGAAAGAATGGTTCTTATGCTGTTCTTCTTTCTTCCAGGCATATTTTGGATGCCTTTTGCTTTTTTATGGAGCGTTCAGATGATTATGATTAAGGCATATAGGGTAATAGACATAAGCATGACAGGCGCTATCATAAGTTTTCTCGTATCAATCGTATGCGGCACTGCAGGACGAATAGCCTTTTATGGCCATTTTTAATTTATGCTCGTATTTTGCCTTTCTGTTTCCTAAATCATTGAAAAATATAATATATTATTTATATGCAGGATAGGGACATACGTAATGTGCGTTTTGCGGTCATAGACACTGAAACAACTGGAGTGTCAGCGAGAGTGGATCGCGTATGTGAGGTTGCGGGGCTGATTGCTAAAGGCTTTAATGAAATTTCATCATTTTCCTGGCTGGTTAATCCCGAAAGGCCCATGCCTTTCGCGGCTCAGCAGATTCACGGAATAAGCGATGAAATGCTTGCCGGCAAGCCGGTTTTTGCTGAAATTGCTGCGCCTTTTCTCAGCAATATAGAAAATACTGTTATAGTGGGCCATAATGTGTGCTTTGACATAAGCATGCTGGAAATGGAGCTTGGCCGCATAGGCCTGCATTTCCCAAAGCTGCCTATAATAGACACTTTAATTTTGGCAAGAAAAAGCAAACTTTTTACAACGAACAGGCTGGGAAACATTGCCGAGGAGCTTAAAATTGAGAATAAAGGCTGGCACCGCGCATTGAATGATGTGAGGGTAACTCAGCAGATAATGTATTTTTTCATAAGGAAAATACAAAAAGAGAAAGGAAATTGCACATTTAATGAAATTCATAAATTGAGCGGAGGAAAGTATGTCAAGTGAACATGAACATGAGGAACGAGAGGAAGATCTTGTCGTAAGCCTTGGCGGAGACATAAGCCTTGATGTCCTTGAAGACGTGGCTTTGGGAGCTGAAGTGTCAGTTCCGGCTGCAATGCTTAAGAATGTTGAGGCCCGCAGGGCGAAGCTGGAAAAGCTTCTTGACTCTGGCAAAACTATGTATGGCATAAACACCGGTTTCGGTCATTTGGCAAGCCAGAAAATTTCTCGTGAGAATCTGAAGGATCTTCAGATAAATCTTATCAGAAGCCATTCCTGCGGCGTAGGCGAGCCTATGTCCCCAGAAGAAGCAAGGGCTCTCATGTTCGCCAGAGTTTATGAGCTTGCGAGGGGCAATTCAGGCGTGCGCCCCATTGTTGTTGAAACACTGGTTAACATGCTCAATAAAAATGTCATACCTTTTATTCCCCGCAAAGGCTCTGTGGGCGCAAGCGGAGATCTGGCCCCTTCGGCTCACATGGCTTTGGTAATGATTGGGGAAGGCATTGCATGCATCGGCGGAGATGAAGGAGAATTTGAGTGGAAGCCTGGCGCTGAAATAATGAAGGAAGCCGGCATAAATCCTATTGAGCTTGCGGAAAAAGAAGGCCTTGCGCTTATAAACGGCACGCAGGCTATGAAAGCCGTAGGCGGCCTTGCGCTGCAGGAAGCAATGAACCTTGCCGTTAATTCGCTTACTATCGGTGCAATGACGGTAGAGGCATTAAAAGGCACTCCTACAGCTTTTGATAAGAGAATACATGACCTTAAGCCGCATGAGGGCCAGAAATTTGCAGCTGAAATGCTTCGCAATCTTTTAATGGATAGCGAAATACGGAAGTCCCATGCTGAAAATGATGACCGGGTTCAAGATCCTTATTGTCTTCGCTGCATGCCTCAGGCCATAGGCGCTGTTTTGGATACAATTTCCAATTCAATGGAAACATTTGAGACAGAGCTTCAGAGTGTAACGGATAATCCGCTGGTTGTTGATTCTGAAGACATTGAAGGGGGAGTTGACATTCTTTCAGGCGGTAATTTCCATGGTCAGCCGCTTTCATTTGCTGCTGATTTCGCATGCATTGCCCTTACGGCGCTTGGCAATATGTCTGAGCGGCGCATTTCCCAGATGGTTAGCAATTTCAAGATACTGCCGCCTTTCCTTGCCCGCAATCCTGGCCTTGAATCAGGTTTTATGATCGCCCATGTCACGGCGGCGGCTTTATGCAATGAGAACAAGGTTCTCTGCCATCCTGCCAGCGCTGATTCCATTCCTACTTCCGCAAATCAGGAAGATTTTGTCAGCATGGGCATGAATGCCGCTAATAAGCTTGCTGAAATTGTTAAGAACACTGCCAGAATTCTTGCTATTGAGGCTCTTGCCGCGGCTGAGGGCATTGAATATCACCGTCCTCTGAAATCCAGCCCGCAGCTGGAAAAAACTCTAGCTTTCATAAGGCAGACAGCTCCTGCATTTAAAGGAGATGAGCAATTCAGCTCAAAGATTGAAAATCTTTCAATGTATCTTTCTGACTTTGAGCTTGACGAGCTGTAATTATCAAAACATATCAGTTAAAGGAGAATAATATGTCTAGAACAGTAAGTGCGCCACGAGGAAATAAGCTTACATGCAAGGGCTGGCAGCAGGAAGCGGCCATGCGCATGCTAATGAATAATCTGGACCCGGAGGTTGCCGAACATCCTGATGAACTTATCGTTTACGGCGGACGCGGAAAGGCGGCCAGAAACTGGGAATGTTTTGATGCCATAATAGAATCGCTTAAAAAACTGGAAGGAGATGAAACGCTTCTTATACAGTCCGGCAAGCCAGTCGGCGTGCTGCGCACGCATGAATATAGCCCCAGGGTTCTTATTGCCAATTCCAATCTTGTTGGAAACTGGGCAAACTGGGAAGTTTTCAATGAATTGGATAAAAAAGGCCTTATGATGTATGGGCAGATGACTGCCGGTTCATGGATTTATATCGGCGCTCAGGGCATATTGCAGGGTACCTATGAAACTTTTGCCGAATGTGCGAGAAAACATTTCAACAGTGATCTGCGCGGAAAGCTGGTTGTCAGCGGCGGTCTCGGCGGAATGAGCGGCGCTCAGCCTCTTGCTGTTACTATGAATGGCGGCGTTGCGATAATTGTAGAAGCTGATGAAAGCCGCATACAGAAGCGCCTTGACACAAAATATGTGAATATTAAATGCACAGACTTGGATGAGGCTCTTGAGCTGGCCGGCAAGGCCGTTAAAGCCCGCCAGGCCCTTTCAATAGGGCTTTTAGGCAACTGCGCTGAAGTGCTGCCTGAAATGGTCAGGAGAGGCGTTAAGGTTGATGTCCTTACCGACCAGACCTCTGCCCATGATCCTTTGCGCGGATATATACCTAAAGGATATTCTGTTAAGCAGGCTGCTGAGCTTCGCGCCAAAGACCCTGAAAAGTATGTAAAGCTGTCAATGGAATCTATTGCCGTTCATGTGGAAGCTATGCTTGCTCTTCAGAAAGCCGGCGCTGCCACATTTGACTATGGCAATAATATACGCACGATGGCTTTCAGGCAGGGAGTTAAGAATGCCTATGATTTTCCAGGTTTTGTGCCTGCCTATATACGTCCGATGTTTTGCGAAGGCAAAGGCCCGTTCCGCTGGGCGGCTCTTTCGGGAGATCCAAAGGACATTGAGGTTACCGACAAGGCCCTGAAGGAGCTGTTCCCGAATAATAAGCATTTATGCAATTGGCTTGATATGGCCGAAAAGCAGGTTCATTATCAGGGCCTGCCCAGCCGAATATGCTGGCTGGGGTATGGCGAAAGGCATATAGCAGGTCTGCGCTTCAACGAGCTTGTGAAGGAAGGAAAAATATCTGCGCCAATAGTAATAGGCCGCGATCATCTGGATTCAGGCTCCGTGGCAAGCCCGTTCCGCGAGACGGAAGCCATGAAGGACGGTTCCGATGCGGTTGCGGATTGGCCTATACTGAATGCTCTTGTGAATACGGCTTCCGGCGCCAGCTGGGTTTCATTCCATCATGGCGGCGGAGTTGGCATGGGATATTCCTTGCATGCCGGTCAGGTTACTGTTGCGGATGGCAGCAAGGAAATGGCTGACCGCCTGGACCGGGTGCTAAGCAATGACCCGGCTATGGGTGTCATACGCCATGCGGATGCCGGCTATGAGGCTGCTAAAACCTTCGCCAAGGAAAAAGGCGTTAAAATACCGATGAATAAGTAATTTAACTGCTTTTTCACCATAAAGAAAGCTTTATGTAAAAAAAACGGTTGCTGTCCTTAAGCGGCAGCCGTTTTTTTTGTATACTTTTTCTATTGCTATGAGGATTATCCGTTTTCTGCCGCTTGCCTTTATTCTTCTGTTATGTATTTCAGGCTATGCCATGGCTGACATGACTAAGGAAGAGATCAAGAAGGCAAATGCTGAGCTGCGGCAAATGGCTAGGGAAGATAATAAAATAAGCAAAATGATTGAATTTGGCTCTTATTCTTCTTCCCCGCAGATGCCTTCTGCTCCGATAACATGGATAATACTTGATAAGAAAAAAGACGGCTCAATGCTTCTTTTAAGTCTGTATGGCCTTGACACTCAGCAATACCATTATCGCTTTAAATCATTAAACTGGAAGGAAAGCTATATCCGTTCATGGCTGAATGGCACTTTTTTTGACACAGCTTTTAGTCCTGAGGAAAAAAAGAGGGTCATGGAAACGGTTCGGGACAATAAGAATAATCCGCTATATTTTACGGAAGGGGGGGAAGAAACAGCAGACAAAGTTTTTCTGCTAAGCATAGATGAGTATGAAAAATACAGCCGTAAAATACCTCAAAAAACATTTAATACCCCATACGCTGCCCTTTTGAAATATCCCAGCTTGGGAGCTGAGGGCATAATAAAAAAAGATGTGGTGGACTGGTGGCTGCGCTCTCCCGGTAAAAATCTTAATTATGTCTCTTATGTCGGAAAAATGAATCGCTTGAGCTTAGTCGGGCGAAAAGTTACTAATTTTATGTATGTTCGCCCTGCCATAATATTGAAGCCTCCTGTGTCTAAGGGAGGCCGAAGCAAAAAAGGCGGCAAGCGCAGTTATCTTGCTCCAGGCAAAGTTTCTCTGGTTCCTGCAACTAATTCCTTAAATGACAGTTTAAATTTGCGTGTCAGCAGCCATACAGAGCAAAACAGCGATGTTCCCTCATCTGTTTCGCATGATCCCGGCATTGCCCCTGGCGAGCCGGCAGAAGAGGCAGAAGAGGCTGAATTAATTAATTAAATTAAACTGTTTTTTTTTAGAGCAATATATTATAATATTATTAATCTATGCTCAAATTTTTAACTTTTCTTTTTTTATCTTGTTTTTCATTATTTTCTTTAACTTCTTTTGCTATTGCAGATGCGGATATTGGAGATGTGGTTAAGTTCGGCTCCTATCCGTATGCGGAAGATGGCACAAAGGCTCCTGTAGAATGGATTGTCATAGACATAGATGCTAATACCGGCAATGCTACGCTATTGAGCAAAAATGTGCTGGATGCCAGAAGATATGATGAAAAATCAAATGTATGGAAAACAAGCGAACTCCGTTCTTGGCTAAATAGCGAGTTCCGCGATACTGTTTTTTCGGAAGAAGAGAAGTCTCAGATTGTAAAACAATATGTTTCGCTCTTAAGTCTGAAAGAAGTAAAAAAACTTCTTAAGTTAAATAACAGAATTGCTGAGCCTACTCCCTATGCCATAAAAAAAGGTGCAGTGCCGAAGATGGAACTGACTTCTGTGCACTGGTGGCTTAGAACTCCTGGCTATCTTTCTAATACGGAAGCAGGAATTTTTAATGATGGCTCAATATGCCAGGCTGGAGAACGCGTTACAGTTGCTTCTTATGGAATAAGGCCAGTAATAAGAGTTCCTAATGATATCTTTTCTGTAGAAAATGAAGAGAAATTAGAAGAAAAGAAAAGCTTTTTTTCCTTTCTAAAGAAAAAAGAAAATCCAGAGGAAGAAAAAGATATTTCAAGGCCGCATATTATGTTTGGCAGATATGCTCTGGCTAGTGATAAAACCTTGGATCCAATGGAATGGATTATTTTGGAGAAAAATGAAGACGGAAGTGCTATCCTTCTTGCAAACAGGCTTATAAGCCTTCAGCGCTATAATAGAAAAAAAGAACATGTTAATTGGAGCGAATCATCTTTGCGTCATTGGCTCAATCATAATTTCATTTCTGATGCTTTTAGGCCTGAAGAACGTGCTTTATTGATGAATCAGAATGTTAAGAATCGCAGAACAACTATTTTCGGAATGAGCGGCGGAAAAGATACGGAAGACAAAGTTTGGCTGTTAAGCTTGGAAGAATTAAATAATTACTTTCCAAAGAGAGCTATGAAAAGGGCAAGGCCTTCTAATTTTATAAAGCATCGCAGGCCGGACATGAATGACTTCGGATATGCAAGCTGGTGGCTGCGCACAACTTCCGTAATGCCTCATAAAGCCCTTGTAGTGGATCCTTTTGGAGAAATTACATCAACAGGCCGTAATGTTTATGCGTTTAAAATCGCAGTGCGTCCTGTAGTTAAAGTAAATTTGAATGATATCTCAAAGCTCCCGGCATCATTCCTTGAAACACAGGAATATGAGGAAGAAGAGGATAATGTCAAAGATGACGATATGCAAGATGTTCAGTCATCTTCATCGTCAATAGCAGCCATTCCCGTATCCACGTCACCTGCGGTTGCTGTGGCTGATGCCAAGAAATCAACAGATACCGCAAATGCTGGCGGCGAGAAAGAAATTAGCAAGCGTTTTGAAATAGATTCTGATTATGAGGGTTATTCTGACGAATCTGACATAACATTTGATTCCAAGAAAATGCAGACGGTTTTCTTTGGACGTTATACTCTTGCAAGCAGAAAGAAACAGGATCCTATTGAATGGATAGTTCTTAATAAGTTTGCTGATGGAACATCTCTTCTTATTTCCCGCCGCCTTATAAGTGTTCAACGTTATAATCTCAAGGTTAAAAATGTGAATTGGGCGCAAAGTTCCTTAAGGAAATGGCTTAATGAGCAGTTCTACTTTGAAGCATTTTACCCTGAGGAGATGGCTCTGATTAAAACTCAGACTATTGGAAACAGAAGAAAGACCATAATTGGCATGCATGGCGGTGTAAGCACTGAAGATAAGGTTTATCTGCTAAGCTTGGAAGAGTTGGAAAAGTTTTTCCCTACTGCAGATATGAAAAAAACAAAGGTTTCTCCTTATCTGAGACAAGGCAGATCTGATGCCAATACGTCTGGATATGGAAGCTGGTGGCTGCGCTCTTCATCCATTTTGCCGTTCAGAGCTCTTTATGTTGATAATGCAGGCCAGGTTCAGTATAAAAAGGTTTATGGTTTTAGAACGGCTGTCAGGCCTGTTATACGAATAAATATTGATGACATAGCTAAGCTTCCTCCTTCTATTTCTCAACAAGCTCCAAATAGCGCAAAAGGCATTGCGGAAGATTCTTCTAAAGAAGATGATAAAGACGAAGCAATGCTGCCTGGTGAAATTAAGAGAATACAGGAAGAGAAAAAGAGACAGGCAGAGGAAGAAAAACGCATTGCTGAGAAAATCATAAGGGAAGAAGCGGAACGCAAAGAGTTAGAAGCTGCTTTGAAAAAATTGGACGAAGAAAAAGCAAAAGCAGATGCTGAAAAAGAAAAAGAGGTTCAGGAGAAGTCAGAGCCTAAACCTGAGGTACAGAAGAAAGATTCGCCTTCGCCAGAAGCCAGCAAGGAAAAACAGCATAGGAGATATGGCAGCAAAGAAAACAGAAAGTACGGAGGCAAATCCTATGATGAATATGATACGGGATCTGACGAAAAAACGAAGCGCTTTCCTCCAAAAAAATAAGTAGAGCATTATATGTTTTTAATTTTGGGGCTCCAGTTATAACAGGAGAATTTTTATGTATGCCAGCAAAGTTATTCGTCTGATTGCTTCATATTTAGCATATTTCTTGCCTTTATTGGCATTTTCCGGCTGTATCTCCTCTTCCAAAGCCGCCAAAGAGCCTGTTATAAGAGAGCCTTTATCTGATTCAAAAACAATGTCTTTACAGCCTGATTCTAATCAAAATCTAAAACCAGTTGAGCTTGCTTTTGATAAGAATGAGCTGCCTAAGGCTGAGATGATAAGCTTTTATACGCATCAATACGAGGAAACAGACATAAAAGCAATTCATTCATTAGGCGAGGGCTACTCATTGCTTTATGAAAACGAGGACATTGCCAGCGAACGCGCAAGAACAGATGCGTACCGCCGTGCTGTAGATGTTTCTAAATATCCATTGGATGATATGCTTGCCGGAATTGCTGGCGGCAGAAAAGAACTTATTTCGTCTGAATTTCCTGGCAAATACATAAAGGCATGGTCTGATGCTTTTTTGTATAGAATAAATAAGAGTTACGGTTATTGCGAATGGGTAAGGACTCTTGGCACAAGATGCCTTCAGCCTCTTTATTTAAAATTTATGCCTCCGGGCAAAAAAGACAGGAAATTTAAAATTTCATCGCTTAATCTTTCATCCGCAGAATATAGCTTAGGAGATAATCTTTTAGGCAGTTTTATGTTAAGCCAAGACGGTTATGTTAAGATTTTAGCTGTGTTAGAAAATGGCACTATGGCTCAAATATTCCCAGAAGCAGAAGGTCCGGGTTTAGTCCGCGGAGGGGAAACATTTGATTTTTTATGGGAAGTGCCGTGGGATTATGATATGAGAGGCAAGGCTCTTATTCATGTAATTGCCACGAAAGATGAACCTCTTGAGCTTCCTGACAACAATACAGATGAAGATAATAATTCAAATGAGGCCCCGGAAAATTTTGCAGAGGAATATGCTCGCAGCTTGTGGAATTTCAAACGCTCAGACTGGACATCTGATATAGTGTTTTTTGATATTAAATAATTTCCTTATTTCCGGGTTTTGTTAAGAGTGGATGCGTTAAATGCTCTTCAGAGCTAAAGATAACATCTGATAGTTTTTTCTATCCAATACGCAAATTCTGTATTAGGATATTTCTTTTCATATTCTTTTGTTTTTAGGTATAAAGATTTTCCGTCTCCGGCATCATGCCAGAGATCGGCGAATATGAAATCATATTGCCCGTCTCTGATTGTGTCCATATAGCTAAAGGCATCTCCGCATATAAGCCTTACTTTCTGCCTGTTAGGAAATTGCGGCAGTATATGCCTGCGGAAAAGCTCTATCGTGTTTTCATTGCGTTCTGCTATATCTATGGATTCCACATCGTTTTTAAGGGAAATCATATATGGATAGTAGCCTATGCCAAGGCCGAATGTAAGCACTTTGCCGTGAGCCTTATGTTCAGGCTCTTCCAGCGTGCGTATTTCATTCGGCGTGACAGTCATCCATTCTATGCCGTTCTCAAGTATTATGGGATAGCGGAATTCTTCCGTGAAAAAACCTATATGCGGTATCAGCCTGCCGTCAGGCATTTCTTCCATGTCCCCGCATGCGAAGGCCTCATATGGCTTATAGGTTCTGTGTCCGAATTCAATATTTCCTATTTTTCTTTCTGGGAAGCGGATGTTCTTATAATAAGGGTTTTTCTTGAATTCTTCTATATCCAGCTTGTGAAATATATATGGGAAATATTCTTTGAAGAATTCAATGTCTTCCCCGTTTTTTTCAAGGTCCAGGCCAAAAGCATTTGCTAGGAGAAGCCCGAATGCCATTTCTTCTCCTGTCCCGGTTTCCGCAATTTCTTTTATGTCGTTTTCCTTTATATAATCGGAATGAAAATTCAGATATCTGCTTAATAAGGAAAGAAGCCTCCCATTGCGGATTTCTGTCTTATTCATTTCTTTTGGCTTTTGTAAATCTCCGATTCAGACAGCAGGGCCTGTTTGAATTCTTTTGCGTCTATTATATTGGGCACTGGAGCATGTGAACTGCCTGTTCCGCTCACTATGACCGTTGAACAGTCAAAAATCCTGCCCCAGAAAGATTGTTCAAGGTTTACTCCTTCCACTTTGTCCAGGTTTATTTCAAATGTGGAGCGGCGTATGAATCCAAATTTGCATATTACGCGCTTATTAGTGACGGCAAGGCAAGTGCATACATGTTCAATCATTGCGCGGCAGAAATAATATATGAATACAAGAAGAAAAGCAAGAAATACAATAAGAGCATAGGAAAATTCCTGCGGGGTTTTATGCAAAGACGGCAGTATGGTTCCTAATCCGGCCACTGCGCCGAACCAGATGCCTGCTGGTATCCATATTTTCCAATGTATCTTGCATAAATAAACAAGCTCTTCTCCGTATATGAGCTGCTGTCTTATATACTGCGGAATTCTGGAAATATTTTCCTGCCTGTGCAGGTTTTTTCTGCGGCCTGCTTCATTCTGGGTGTTTCCTTGTTTGTTTGAGTTTCCGGGGTTTCCGTTTTTTTCGCCGGCAGGGGCTGCTGCCTTTGCTGGCAGCATGGGATTGGCAGGAGAATTTGAGCCCGTGCTTGCAGGGCCTTGCCCTGGTGTTAGTGTTTTTCCGCATTCAGGGCAGAATTTAAAGCAGTCGCTAAGGGGAAAGCCGCAGTGCGGGCAGAATTTCATATTGCTCATTTTTCGTAGAATCCTTTTACTATTTCTTTTTCTCTGTTTTCGTTTTTTAGAAAATATTTTGCGCTGAAGAACACTCCTCCGGAAACTGTGTTTCTCTCTTCAATGTCTTTCAGCTGTTTTTCAAGCTCTCCGTTCTTCCATCCGGCAGCTTTATCGCTGTGCTTGTAAAGGGCCAGGCCTATGTAAAGCTTTACTTTGCCATTGCCATAGTTTTGGGTTTCCCTGTCCCACCAGTCCAGCAGGAGGCCATAAGGCGCTGTCTTGTGCCCATAATGCCAATAAAGCTGCGGCATTATATAGTCAATCCAGCCCTGCTTTATCCATTCGCGGGTGTCAGCATAGAGCTTTTCATAGCATTGGAAAGCAGAAGTGTCTGAACCGTCAGGGACTTCCTCGCTTTTATTGCGCCATATTCCGAAAGGGCTTATGCCGAAAGCTGCGTCCGGCTTTATTTTTTTTATGGTTTCATGAAGCTCCCTTATGAGCTGGTTCACATTGTCTCGCCTCCAGTCTGCCTTGGACATAGTGCCTCCGGCGGCCTGGTATGCTTCATAATCTTCTGAATCTGGGAAATCTATGTCCTGTTTGTTTTTCTGAACGGGATATGGATAAAAATAATCGTCAAAATGTATGCCGTCAATCTTGTATTCTTTCAGCAGTTCAGTGATTATTTCGGTATTGTGATTGCGCGATTCCTTCCTGGCCGGATTATAGTATGTCTTGCCGCCATATTCCGTGATTATTTCTGGATTTTTTTTCGCATAGCTTTTTTTGTCAAGCTCTGTTTTCATAATGTTAGTTACGCGGTACGGATTAAGCCAGGCATGAAAAGACATTCCCCGCTTATGCGTTTCTTCAATCATGAATTTCAGCGGATTGTAAAGCAGTCCTGGCTTTTTTCCCTGTTTGCCGGTGAGATAAATGCTCCACGGGTCAAGAGCAGACGGCCAGAAGGTGTCGGCTGTTGGGCGAACCTGCATAAATACGGTGTTTATTCCGGCTTCGTTTAATGCATCCAGCAATGCGATATATTCCTTTTTCTGCTCTTTTACGGAAAGTCCTGGTTTTGAAGGATAGTCTATGTTTTCCACAGTGGCTATCCATGCTCCTTTCATTTTTTCCGGCAGCGGCATTGCTTTATATCTGAAGGGGGTTGAAAATGCTGCCAGGCCTATGGCAAATATTGATATGAGAAAAAAAGTTAGCGCCTTGGCTGTTTTTGCATTGCATTGTTTATAAAAAAGGGAAGGACGCATAAGAATATTATACAATTATCCGCAATAATATTATTTGAATTTTAACATATTCTGTTTGAATGGCATTAGCCAATAAATCAAATCTCCTTTACATGAATGTATTAAAGAGTTTTTGACATGCCTTTCGTTTAGGAAATCATGGTTTAGGACGCTTTTATATGCCTTTTATATGTGCGTTTATGCGCTTAATGTTTTTTATGAAAAAGCAGAAAGGCTTTTCAGTTATGCCAAAAAGAGAATGTTCTGAATCTGAATGCTGGCAGGTTAAGATCCTGATTATGCAGGCAGACAAAAGATAAAGCGGAACCTTGATAAGCGCATTATAACCCGCAAGGGGAAATTGTCGCCCGCTTTGAGCCTGCGGCTGACATGGCAGATGCAGAGAAATTAGTAAAAAAGCTTATATAAATTTGTAAATCTTCATTTCGTATTGCTTGAAGGCTGCGGACATTATTTATAAAATATCCTTAATAAGCAACAGTTTTTTTATTGTTATGCAAGGAGAGATGATACATGGCTAGCGAATATAGTTTTGATGTGGTTTCAAAGGTGGACGGAAATCTTGTGGATGAGGCTATTTCCATTGCTATGAAGGAAATTGTCAACCGCTATGATTTCCGCGGTTCAGATTCCGATATAAAATTTGACAAGAAAACGAATGTGATACAGATGTTTTCTGCCGATGAGTATAAAATCAAGGCTTTATTTGATGTTCTGCTTACTAAGCTGGCCAAGCGCAATCTTCCTCTGAAGAATTTCAAGCCTCAGAAGATAGAAAACTCCCTTGGCGGTAAGGTAAAGCAACAGGTTACTGTTCAGCAGGGCATTCCGCAGGACAAGGCCAAGGAAATGATAAAGGCTGTTAAGGAAAAAAAGTTCAAGGTGAACATTTCCATTCAGGGAGATTCCTTGCGTGTCTCTTCAAAGAGCAAAGACGAACTTCAGAATGTTATGTCTTTTTTGCGCGGCGGTGATTATGGCCTTAGCTTGCAGTTTGACAATTTCCGCTAAAATGCTTTTTTGCGGCATGTTTTTTCTAGTTATTGAATAATCATTGAAGATGAAGACCATTTATACAGGAATAAAGCAGCTGCTTGCTTTTACAGGGGAAAATTCTCCCCGTTCAGGCCATGCGCAGCGTGAAACAGGCCTTATAGAGAATGCCGCAGTTCTTGTAAGCGGAGACAAAATTATTGCGGCCGGGCCGAGGCGAATAGTAGAGTCCCTTCCAGAAGCTGCCGATGCTGAAGCAATTGAGACTGGCGGAATATGCCTGCCGGCTTTTATTGACAGCCACACTCATGCCGTATTTGCCGAACCCAGGCTGAAAGATTTTTCCATGCGAACTGCGGGCGCAAGCTATGCTGAGATAAAACAGGCTGGCGGCGGAATCAATTCAAGCATAGGTGCTGTAAGGGCAGCCTCAGCCGAAGATTTGGAAAAGTCCTTGCTTATAAGATCCGGAAGCTTTATTAAAGCAGGAACAGGGACAGCAGAAGTAAAAAGCGGATACGGTCTTGACAGTGATTCAGAATTAAAAATGTTAAAGGCGATAAAATCCGCTTCGGAGAAGACTCCTCTTACAATGATTCCAACGCTGCTTGCTGCCCATAGCGTGCCTCCGGAATTTGCCGGACATGCTGATGACTATCTTGATTATATTGAAAAGGAAATTTTTCCGTCAGTTGAAAAGGAAGGTCTTGCCAAGTTCGCTGATATTTTTTGCGAGAAAGGCTATTTTTCCCCGGCGCAGGCAAAGCGCTATCTGAATTCTGCGCGTAAGCATGGCATGCTTCCAAAAGCTCATGTGGAGCAGATGAGCCGCAGCGGCGGCACGGCAGCGGCTGCGGCATGCGGGGCAATAAGCGCTGATCATGCAGATTATTGCGCCGCAGAAGACATTGCGGCAATGAAAGATTCCGGGACGATAGCTGCGCTGCTTCCTGCTTCCAATTATTTTCTTGGATTGAAAAAATTTCCTCCGGCTAGGGAATTTATTCAGGCCGGAATACCGGTAGCCATTGCTACTGATTTTAATCCTGGAACCTGCCCATGCCTTAATATGCAGTTTGTCATTTCATGCGCATGCGTAAATTGCGGGCTTACCCCGGAAGAAGCATTGTGCGCCGCTACGATAAACGGAGCGAAGGCATTGGGCCTTGAAGATAGGGGAATGATAATGCCGGGAATGCGAGCTGATCTGGCTTTTTTTGATTATGATGATTACCGCGAACTTGCCTATTTCTTTGGTGATAATGCCTGTGTCCGTACAGTTATTGCCGGAGTTACTGTATATGAAGCTGGAAACAATCATGCAAAAGGCATTTCTGCCTCTTGCAGCCGGGAGGCAAAATGAAGCTGGTTCTTTTTGATCTTGACGGAACTCTCGTTAAAGCAGGACATGCAGGCTCTCGCGCCCTTGATTATGCCATACAGCACATGACGGGATTTGAGAATGCCAGCTCAAAAATTGATCTTAACGGCACTACGGACAAAGTGAATTTTACTAATGCTTACCGGGTGGCTGCCGGACATGAGCCTTCCGGTGAACAGCTTAAGGAAATAACAGACCGTTATCTTGCAAGGCTTCCTCATGAAGTGGAGTGGTCAGTTCAAAATGGCCTTTATTCCATATTGAGAGGAATTGAGGCCTTTTTGGAATGTCTGTCTAAGCATAAGAATGTTCTTGTCGGCATGGGAACAGGCAATGTGGAACGCGGAGCTTTCATAAAGCTTGCCCCGTCAGGTTTAGGCCGCTATTTCCCCTATGGCGGATATGGCGAAGATTCCCATAACCGCAGCAAGATGCTGCGGGTAGGGGTGCAGCGCGGCTGCTTCCTTGCGGATTTGAGACCGGGCGAGGCTGAAGCTTATGTTATAGGCGATACGCATAAAGACGTGTATGCGGCAAAGGAAGCAGGCTTCCATAGCGCTGTAGTTACCAGCGGCTTCGGTGATCCGGCAAAAATAACGGAATCACAGCCTGATTTTTTGCAGCCAGATTATGAGAACATAGATGCCTGGCTTAAATGGCTTGGCATAGACTGAAAGCTTGCGCGCAAGGCTATAGATTCATTTTGAAATATAATACAAGATATTGAGGTTGATGATGATTAAAGCTGAAGAAACTCTTACTGGAAAAGATATTAAGGAAATCCCTTCACTGCTTGCGGATTTTTCTTCCCGCGTTTCGCAAATGAAAGAATTCTTTTTGCGCCCTGAAAGCGGGGTAATATATCTTTTGGGCCGGGGATCTTCAAGCAATGCCACTCTTTTCGCAAAATATATTTTTGAGGAGTATACTGGAACAATATCAAATTTCATAAGGCCGCATTCTATTTTTGAAGCCCGCAAACCATTAAATTTTAAAAACAGCGCAGTCTGGGCCTATTCCCAGTCTGGCAAGAGCCCTGACATAGTGGAATGTCTTAAAAAGCTTATGTCATGGGGGGCGGAAGGTACAGCGGTAACTAATGAGGCCGATATTGATAAGAATCCTCTTGCGCAGACGGCGGGCAGGCATATACTTCTTTCCCGTTCGCCGGAGCTGCCGGTGGCTGCGACAAAAAGTTTTATACTTCAGCTTTGGATGGCCTTATGGGCGGCACAATCCTGGGAGGGCTGCTTTTCATTTAAAGATTTTGATGATACTGTCAAAATAATTGATATTATGCTTAGCAATTCATTTGCGGAAATGGGCAATGCTTATATTGACAAGCTTGGCCGTGCAGGCATGATAGGCTTTATAGGCCGCGGTACATATAATGCCGTTGCTGCAGATGCCGCATTGAAATTCCGTGAAATGGCCAGAGCTCATGCGGTCGGCTATTCTGCGGCTGATTTCCTGCATGGGCCTGTTGGCGCTTATACGGAAAATGATTTTGTTTTCCTATTAAGCCCGTATTCGGAGATGCCCGAAGATTTGAAAAGGGTCAAGAAAGCTCTTGAATTGCGCGGGGTTAACTATGCTGAGCTTTATGAGCCGGAAGGAAAAGCCCCTTTCAGCCGTCTTATTACAGACATACGCCTTAAGATTGCTGCCCTTAATCTGTCTTTGAAACGCGGGCTTAACCCTGATTCCCCTAAGGGCTTAGCTAAGGTTACGGAAACTCGTTAGGCTCACGCTGTGATTTAGTTTTATTTTCTGCCGGAATAGGCTTTTTTGCTAATTGAAGAAGCAGGCATTATGGACAAATTATCATGTGTTTAAAGCTGAATAATTGTATTTTTTTCAATCTTTGCCGTTTTGGAGAAACTCTATTTCTTTTCTTAGCTGTTTTTTTGTTTTTTCCTTGTTTTGCAAATTCTGCTGAAAATGAGGATGAGACTGAGCAGGAGAATGCCGTGTTTGCTCCAGTTCAAGTTTTGGAAACAATATCTGCCCAGCCGCAGATGAAAAATGCCCTATGGTCAGTAAGCGTTAAAGATACAGATACAGGAAAGACTGTTCTAGAAAAAAATCCATACATGAACCTTGTTCCAGCCAGTGCCCTGAAACTGTTTGTTACCGCTGCCGCATTAGATATTCTCGGCCCTGAAAAAAGATTTAACACTGAGTTTTACTATTCCGGCAGAATACATGACGGTATTTTGGCAGGGAATCTGTTAATCAGGGGAGGAGGAGATCCTTCCCTTGGATCAGAATTTCTTAAATCAGCGGAACCTTTGGAAAAAACTTTTGCCAGATGGCTGGAAGAAATAAGAAAAAAGGGAATAGTAAAAATTGAGGGATCGGTGATTGCGGATTCTTCTCTTTTTGAATCGCATCAGCCCGGTTCATGGGCTTGGGAGGACATAGGCAATTATTATGCCGCTGCCCCTTCTGCCCTTACGATACGCGATAATCTGTACCGCATTTATTTTGACGCTGGCCGGAAAATTGGAGATCCTGCTGTTTTCTTGCGCACAGATCCTGTTCTTAGCGGCATGGTTTTTGAATCTTTGGTTACTACTGCCGAAAAGGGCAGCGGCGATAATGTTTTCATTTATTCTTTCCCTGGCATTGAGAAGGCCGTGGCTAGGGGAACGCTTCCTCTTGGCGCAAAAAATTTTTCCGTGAAAGGGGCATTGCCGGATCCTTCCTTGGCGGCAGCAAAAGAATTTACTGCTTTCCTTAGGGAAAACGGAATGCCGGTTTCATCAGATCCTTTAAATGGTCTGTTAGAGAAGAAAAAATATAAAATGCTTGCCACTGTTCAGGGCGTTCCGGTTAGGGATATCGTGCGCGTGACCAATAAGCGCAGCTTTAATCTTTATGCGGAAATTTTGCTTCGCCAACTCGCAGCAGCAAAAGGCATTTTGCCCGCTTCCGGCGATGCAGGCATAGACATTCTTAAAGCTTTTATTCAAAAGCTCGGTACAGACATATCTGAGCTTAAGCTTATAGACGCATGCGGCCTTTCCCGCCGCAATCTTGTGAAAACAGACACATTTTCTTCAATTCTTGCAGCCGTTTCAAAGAAAAAATACTTTAATGATTATCTTTCCAGCCTTGTGTTTCCGGGAGATCCTGAGGCATTTGGCCATATCCGCCGTTTTGGCAGAGATATTCCTCCTGAATGCCTTCATATAAAATCTGGCTCTCTCAATGGAGTGCGCTCTTATGCGGGTTATCTTAAGACAAAAGAGGGAAAGCTGCTTTCTTTCTCTTTCATATTAAATAATTATTCCGGAACGGCATCAAAGCTGGATTCTTATCATGAGCAGCTTCTAAAATCATTATATGAAAGCTCCTTATAAAATTTTTTCTGCTAATTGCCTGTGCGGGGCTATTTTTAAGTAAATGTTGTATAATAAGTATGCTTGTTTCAGCTGCATATAGGCTTAGTCCGCAGCTCTTTTGAGGAGGTCTTATATGAATGAAATGAAAAAAATCCTTAAATCCTGTAATTTTTCAAGATTAGCAAAAATATTTTCTTTTATTGCTGCATTTTTTTTATTTTTTCTTTCATCTGCTCAGCTTTATGCCCAGGAAGCCGGAGATCATCTTCTGTTTGGAAGATATCCCATGGATATTAGCGGAGGAGTGAAGCCTATAGAATGGATAGTGCTGCAAAAAAATAAGGATGGCAGCCTTTACCTCTTAAGCTTATATGGCCTTGAAGGCAGGCGCTTTGATGATAGTGAAAATAACTGGAAAAAAAGCGAATTGCGCAAATGGCTCAAAAAGGAATTTAAAAATAAAGCTTTCAATAAGTTTGAGCAGAAAGGCATTGTAAAAGGAGAAATATCAATTCTCACAATAGGTGAGGCAAAAATGGTCTTTCCTGATGCGGGAAGCCGAAGGCTTTATGTTACTCCTTATGCGCAGAAGCAGAATGTGCCGGAATGCGTTTCATGCGGCGGCAGCTCATGGTGGTGGCTGCGCAATCCTGGAGACACTGAGCATACCGTGGCATATATTGACGCAAGCGGAAATATTGATGCCGGGGGCATGCCGGTGCATGTGGATAATCTTGCCGTGAGGCCAATAATACAGCTTAATCTTAAAAAATTAGAAAGGCTTTCTAAAAATTCTTATTCCGTAATTTCTATGAGCGGCGCTGCTTCTTTGCAAGAGCAAAAAAACGGTAATCATAAGCTTTCTCAGCCTGAGAAAGAACGGAAGAATCAAGACATAAAAAAGGAGAAGCAGAAAAAAGCAGAATCCGAAAAAAATAAGCCTTCCTCAGTTAAAGAGTCAAAAAAAGACAAATCGGCTAAGAAATAATAATCTGCTATGTTCAGGATTGTTTTGAATGTATTTGTTTTGCTTTTTATATCTTTTCCTGCTTTGTCATTTGCTCAGAATGTTGGGGACGTGGTGGAGTTCGGAAGATATCCGTATAATATAGCAAAGAGTAAAGAGCCTTTGAAATGGATGGTTCTGGATAATAGTTTTTCAAAGCTTACTTTGATTACGGTAAATGGAATTGATGCTGCGGATTATGACAGCAAAGGGCATAGCAGCTGGTCAGAATGCGGCCTTAATAAATGGTTAAACACGGATTTTAAAAAAAAGGCTTTCACGTCAAGGGAGTCAATAGTAGCTGGAAATGTGAGAATTTTAAACGCAATGGAAGTGTTAAGGCTTTTTAAAAATTCTAAAAAGGCAATGGCAAGCCCAACTCCCTATGCTCTAAGACATGGTGTATATGCCAATGAGATTAACGGTAATGCGGAATGGTGGATTATGGCGACCGGAGATAAAGGCAGCGTAGTGAATTCCTACGGTGAAGTTTCTGAAAATACCGAAAGGCTGCACAGCAGTAAGG
>Ga0310690_10004333_pt1 | contig 20224 bp, 33 predicted proteins | sample AusTroGonzalo_MG_2_FD_207661 | JGI IMG/M metagenome (GOLD analysis project Ga0310690, IMG submission 207661) | Bovine rumen microbial communities from tropical cattle in Woodstock, Queensland, Australia - Gonzalo_04 (v2) (version 2) | ecosystem: Host-associated > Mammals > Digestive system >...
AATTTCTTTCCATCGTAATACAGTTGATGACATTGGTTAATGCTTTAATTGCTTCGTCCCAAGCCTTTTCCGTCTCTTTTTCAAGAGCCTCTAATTCTTTGTCTTTCATTTCTCGTCCTCCTCGCTCCACTCCACGGGCTTCATATACTCAAGATTCTTCTGCAACCAATCATAGCCGTCCTCAAATGCCACATATCCATACCCTCTCTTGCGATACCACTCATTAGCAGAAGTATTCTGTTTCACCTTTAAGCAGATAGATGATGCACCGATTGTTTCCGCTACCTTCTCCGCAGCCTTCAAGATTCTCGTCCCGAAGCCGTGGTTACGGCTTGCTTCTTCGACAAAAACATTGGACAGATATAACACCGTAGGGTCGTCTTTATAGGTATAAAAGGCGAATCGGGTTTGCAATTCACTTTCGTCTTCCCGCATATCACTGTCGTCCCATTTAGGCTTCTCCACGGGTTTCTGCTCCTTATCTTTCACGCCAAGTTGATATGCCGCCGCAATCTTCTCGGAAAGTTCCTTGTCATCTGGCTCTTTCTGCTTTTCGAGCCAGGCGAGAATCTGCGTACAAGTGAAAGCCTCGCCATGAAGCCAGTTTCTCTCGCCAATATAACTGAAGTATTTTATCAGCCACTTCCTTATCCTCTCATCCTCGCTCTCGCAGAGTTCGGGGAAAATGTCGGTTATTTGTCCCGGAAAACCGATGACTTCATTATTGACAATCTCGTCGTGAATTTTCCTTGCCCGTTCCAGGGCCTCATCATATAGTTTCTTGTAGTCCATATCAGTTCTTTTTACGGATTTGCACGATGACCTTATCGCCATCGCTAAATCCAAGTCTTTCAAGACTCTTGTCAAGCAGAATAGATAGTCCAAGTTGGTTCCAATAGCCAACCTCTGCATCCTGCGTTTCCCCTTGACTCCTATCCCACTCCGCCCCGGCGATAAAAGCACCACTCCATTCTCCCCTATAACCATAGTCCGATATGCGTTCTTCCTCATACATTTCCGCCGCCTCGTCCAGACCTTCGTGGTTGTTCGGTTTTTCCGAAGCACCTTGTCCCATTCGGTAGAAGTCCGTTGCAATCTTCCGGTAAGTGTTTTCAAAGATGATTTGGTGTTCTGGTACGACCAACTTCTCAAAGTAATCGTCCAAGAGGCTGTCAAGATTAGTCGGGATTTCCGATTTTTCTTCAAGGGTGTCAAGGAAGGAAAGGAGTTTGTCATATCCCGTCATTTCCATAACGAAAGGAAAGGTTTGTCCGGGATTCGCTTTGATTTGGGCCGTACATATTCCTTTCCGCCTTTCAATCTCGGCCTTGATTTGATTAATCACGCTCATAGTCCACATCGTATAGTTCGTAATCGCTTTCATCCGTGTTCTCAATCAACGCACCCATATCCGCAAGAATACACATTCTCTCGCTCTTGGAAAGGAACGGGCATTCGTTGATTGCGTTAATGAAGTCATCCGGCTCAAACCATTCGTCGAGGTCGCAGTATTCCGGTAGTCCAACGCTCTCGTCTTTACCTACATTGAAATAGGCTTCAACCCGGACGGTGTACCCGCCGAGCCGTTCAACCAAGTAGTCGAACACATCGGAGAAGTGAGAGTCGTCGTTGATGCTCTCCAACGCGGGCATAAAGTCAATGTCGGTGTAACCAAGCACGGTCGCACCCCACCACCTTCCACCTACCATTCCGTTGCCGTCGTTGCCAACCTTGCCGTGGCGGTAGTCTTTGATTTTGGGTCTTGTCATAATCAGGTAAGTCTTGTGATTGAAACTGTCTCCCCGTCCGGGGAAATGGAAAAGGATCGCTCGTACTCTGCCTCCAGGTAGGAGCAGGCACAAGTGGCGGCATAGGTCTTCTCGGAAGGGAGGGAAGCCGTCTCTCCCGGCTCCAGGATCTTGATGCGTGAAAAGGTAGATGGTTCTCGCTTCATATCTTCGTTTTGACGGTCTATCTCGGCGGCGTGGCATAGATATACCAGACAGCCGGCGATCTCGCTTAAATGGGCGTCTATGGCCCCAAGGATTGAAAGGATTTTCTTCATGGCTAAAAATTGTTGTAATATGCGTCTGGTTTCTCGCTCTCGAAGTCTGGCATATCCTCAAGTGTTGGAGGAAGGATTGGCGGCGTAGGGGTATCATCCCATCCGTAAACGACCTCATCGGATGGGTCGCTCAATAGACGGCGGGTTTCATCCTGATAATACAACCCCACAAGAAGGTCTTGATAGCCGACCGTCCTCGCCTTTACCATCTCAAGCACCAGGCTGTAATCCTTCTCTTTAAGTTCCGCCATCTTCTGTTTTCCGAAAAACGCCTCTCCCCTTCTCTCAAAGTCAGTCCCCGTCCTGTGAAGGAGGAACACATTGAAGGCAAGATTCGTGATGTCGGACGATCCGGCGATGGATTCCTTTCGGATGAGCTGGTTCACATTCTCCTTGCGCGGATGGCATACCAGAACAATGTGGATGTTCTTCTGTGATGCAAAGTCCGTAAGCTCGTTGATGAAAGATTTCTGCCGATCATTGTTCTCACCGTCGAATGCATCCAGGTCGAGTGCCATAAGGTTATCCACGACGACAAGGTTGATTTGATGCTCGTCCACACATTTCCGAATATCCATCGACAAATGGCTCCATTTCTGCCCATAGTTGTTGTTATAGAGCCAGAACCTATCACCGAGCCAATTGTTTATCTTATCGCGTATCTCTTTCGTCTTGACATAGTAAAGACCGTGTGAACCCTCGATCTTTTCGACATTGTTCTTTCCAGCAGCCATCTGGTCTATCCATCCGACTATCCTGCCACCCGCCATTTCGCCCGACCACAGGGCCACACGGAAATTGCGCTGGATGGCATTTAGGATGATGTGGTTCACGAATGTAGTCTTGCCGGAGCCAGATCCGCCGGAAACGACGGTCACCTCCCCGAGAATTAACCCAAGAATCCGCTTGTCAAGTTCTGGGATTCCAAGGGGGATGAACTGTGCGTTGCGAAGGTCAAAGTGCTTGAACTCTCCGGCATTCATCCAGATACGTCCCCTGGAGTCCTCGACGCTTGGCTTGATGTCCTCCTGCTTTACGGGTGTGTTGAAACGCCGCCTCCAGCGGAAATCATCCATGGCAGACTTGTCATAGGCGGACGGATCGTAGTGCAGAACGAAGTCGCGCCAATGATACTGCTGGCATGACGCATGAAAGCAACTGAACCCCAGGGCGCCGCTATCGAGCTGGAATACCGCCGCATCCTTGTGGTTGGGGTCAAACGGACATTCCTTGAGGATGTAGCGTACTCCGTTCGAGTAGCGGGATTTTCGCACAACATCGATTCCATGTTTGGAAATGAACTCGTCAAGGTTGAACTGCCGTGGCTGGTAGTTGTTGTATTTGTCCGGCTTCTCCGGCTGCGGAAGCATCCCGGCAACCTTCTTGACGTAGGCGACATCTGTAGCCTTGAACTCCGGCGGGATGTAGACGAACTGCGACATCCGCCTCGGCCTGTCTGCCGTATTCGCTCCCTTGTTTGAGGTTGTTCCAATGATCTTGGAAATACGCGCAGCGTTGAATACCGATGTGTCCACCTTGACGCCCCCTTCATCCTCATCCGAAAAGAGCATCGACAGCGCACCGAGGAAATTCTTTACAAGGGTTGTCGCCTCGCTTGAGTTCTGGATGCAGATTCGGTAGTAAAGATGGAATCCGTTCCCGCTGAACGCAACCACCGGCTTCTCGAACCCCTGGTTGTTCAGGAATCGGTAAATTTCCCTGGACTTCTCCCTCGCCCGCTTGATTTCCTCTTCCGTGGCGTTCACCCCGGATGGCCGGTTCGGGTCAAGGTCGATGAGGATCGTAGTGCGGAAGTCTATGTCGTTGTCCGAAGTGGTTTCCTTCGGATTTGCAACGATGGTGTCGTGCTGAATCCTGGAGTAGCAGGCTGGCTTGATGGCGTTGATGGTTGCGTAGATGCCGTTCCCGTCATAGGCGACCACATCACGGATGACGGAGTCGATGTCGGTGTAGTACCCGGAGAACGTTTTCTTGTTGTTGGAAAGAATCCTTACCTCGGTCAGCGGAGAGTCGGCCTTGAACACCGCCCACCATTTCCGCAGTTCTCTCTCGTCTATCATACCTTCTGCGGTTTAAGGCCGTTAGGCCATTGTTGATCTTCTTCCTGATGAGTGAATATCGTTGTTTCTTGGTCGGATTCGGAATAGTCTGGGATGTTGTTGAGGAAAGTCTGGAACACCTTGAGATATTCGCGTTTCGCCTCGCTGACATATCGGTTGATGGCGTAGGTGATGAATTCCTCTGTATATTCGCCGGACTCCAGCATCCGCTTAATCTTATCCTTGTCTTTCTTGGCGGACTTGAGTGAAACGCTATTGCCTTCCGGCCTGACGGTGTATGACGGATAAAGCGAATAAATCCTCTCAATGCTTTCGGCATATATAGAATTAGATTTCTTTCCTTCTTTATTTTCTTTTCCTTCTTTATTATTCTTATTATTGTCCTTGTCCGTGTCCTTGTCCGTGTCCTTGTCTGCGTCCTTGTTAGTGTCGGCAGTAGTGTCTGCTTCCGTGTCTGCTGTAGTGTCTGCTCCACCCTGGAACATATCGTAGTTAACGATTGATATAATGGAAGTTAGACTGTCTTTAAAAATGTCTATTCTGCGTTCGGCTTGGAAGTCCTCAAGTGTCTTGGCCACCTTGTCCTTACCCCAGCCCCATTTGTCTGCAAGTTTACGCAGGGAGAATGGAAGCTGACCCCGCTTTATGATGATTCTTGCCCCTTTGATGATGACGGTTTTCTCCGGATCGTAGGATGCTCTCTGCACCAGGTCAAGGAATGCCTCCCGTCTCGAATACTTCCCATCGTCCAGCGACTCGTCAAAGAAAATTGATCGCGGGACATAGATGTAGTTTCCCATTTTTTTACCCATAGTCCTTCACTACTTTGGTTATACAAAAAAGTCTGCCGCCCCTTATATCTTCCGCAAGTGCGGGTGAAGGTCAAGATAAAGAGGCGACAAACTTGTATCGGTTGCCCATCACGGGCGGTATGTCAGTATCTTTGCTCCAGACCTTCACGAAAGGAACCGTTGCAAAGATAATCACTCAAAATCAATTCTCGTCAAATAATATTGACTTGTATTGACGTCAAAAATTGGCGAGTACCCGGTTAAAGACTTCTTCGGTTATCCTGTGGCTGTGCTATTCGTTCAAGATGGTCTTTGAAGTTGTCATAAGCCAAGGTCGCATAAAACTTTGCCTCTTTAAAATCTCGCCACCCCTCAATCGTATGTCGTAGCATATAGTCGCCAAATTCAGCACCGAGTTTATCTGCGATCTCATATACTAAATCCCTTGCTTTTTCATAGGCATCGGCAAATTCCGCTAAATGCGGTGAGTAACGAATGATTTTGTCGGTTGCTTTTTTCAGTTCAACCATTTCTTTCGTGTATCTTCCTTGCGATAAAGTGCCGTTGCACATCAGCGAGTAGCGATTGAAATTCTCCTTATCAATTAGTTTGTAAAGGGTGCGGAGCGACGAAATTAGGCGAAGAATACCCATGTCACCGAGCAGACGATTAAACTGTATCCCGATGGAATCCATATAGAATTTAAGGCTCTTTTCCCTTCTTTTCTTTTCCGCCTGTTTTTCTTCTTGCCTTTCGTCTAATATCTCATTCTTTTTGTGAGCGCATTGTTTGTTAACCACCCAGTGCATATCCATGAATTTAACATCTTTCGGGCCTTCGCTTGGGCAGAGTTGTATGTTCCGAACAATGCAACCATCCGACCTGGGGTCGAAACCGGCGACCTCTAATAGAGTTATATACTCGTTTAATTTTCGGATTATGAGTTCGGAGTTCCATACATAGGGGTTACTTTCTATGTGGACGGGTGCCGGGCAATCGCCATATCGGAGAGTTTCCTTCAAGACATCAACCTTGTTTCCGTCGTTGTCCACATAATAGAAAACCGGATGAATCCATTGTTTCACAACATGATTCTTTCCCTTTTTCCTGCTTGCGACGAAATCAACGCGAAGGCCAGGAAATTCTCGTTTCTTGGCCCTCGCATCCATTATCATTTCAATATCGCATCGTGGGAGATACATGGTCAATCTTCAAAGAAATCTATTTCCTTGTCCGGCTTGCCGACGGTAATGTTGTAGTCCAACTGCGCTTTCGCAGAGGTAACGATCTTCCCAGCGAGGTTGGCGATTTCCTTTGCCTCACGGAGACCAATTTTACCCGTGCGAAGTTGCTGGTAACAGTCCTGCAAGTCGTGACGGAGTGCGGTGTTGTTTGAGATTTCCTGCTTGGGTGCTTCCCCAAGTTGACTCTTTGTTGTGGTGATTTCTTCTGCGATGGTCTCGATCGCATCAATGAGTTTTTCTTCCATAACTCGAAAATTAAAAAATTTAGAAATTTGCTAAATTGGATTCAAAATCCTCTATCGTAACATACTTTGAGATAAGTCCAAAGATGACATCCTTGCACCTGTCGTAAACCTCCCGGAAGCGGGCATCGTCCATGCTTGCGAACGATATGCTCTCCGCCTCCTCCAGGAAGCATTGGTGCTTGACGCTCCAGAATACCTTCGTGAACCCCGCGGCTATCAGCACCGACTTCCGGAAACCGTCAATGGACTTGAAATAGGTCTCTTGAACGGCCCCTGGGAGATAGGCGTATCCGACATTCAGCAGGGCGAAGAAAAGCCTGTGGAATCGTGGGTTTCGCTGGAGCTTGATCTCGGCCTCGTACACTTCGCCAAGACGGAGTTTCTTCGCCTCGTCAAAGTCCTCGGAGTAACACGGCTTCAACCCCAGGGGCGTGTTCAAAAGTTGTAAACGCATTGATAATCAATTAGTTATCAAAAGGGCAAATCGGAAGTGGAATCCTGCTCGAACCCGTTGCTTGCAGGGGCCGCCTGGTATTGGGGTCTGGCCGGTGCCGGCGGTGCGGGGGTGTACTGCGGAGGAGCCGGTCGCTGGGGCTGGGGTGCCTGAACCGGGGCGGAAGGGGCGTCCTGCTTCTTACGCTCCAGCATCTGCATCACGCTCACCTGGAGTTCCGTGTTGGTTCGCTTGTTCCCGGACTGGTCAGTCCATTCCCGGTTGTGCCATTCGCCCTGGACGTAGAGCATGTCGCCTTTGTGGACGTAGCTCTCGGCGAGGTCTGCGTTCCTGCCGTTGAACACCAAGCCGATCCACTCGGTGCGTTCCTGGGGTTGCTGGTTGCGGTCGGTGTACTTCTTGGTCACGGCCATCCGTGCCGTAGCGATTTTGTTCCCGCCCTCGAAGGTTCGGATTTCGGGTTCGCTCCCGATTCTGCCGATGAACTGGCAGAGATTCAAATAAGCCATATTTTAATATATTAGAGATTGATTCCGTAGTGTCCGGCCAAGACCTCCTCCATTTCCGGCGACCATCCGTTCTCGGTACAGGTGACCCAGACCTTCGTTGCGAGGGCGTGGGTAAAGTCCGGGCGGTAGAGCGGGGTGAAACTCACCTCGTATTTCCATCGGTCGTCCCGGCGGAGGAGTTCCGGCTGGCGGTTGTTGTAGGTGTTGTAGTAAAGGTTTTCTATGACGTAGGAGTTGTGGTCGCAGTCGTACCTGTCGTAGATTGAGAAGAGCTTGTCCCACTCATAGTAGTGCGGTAGGTGCGTCGTCCAGTTGTAGGTTTGGGGACAATCCCGATGGCAGACGATCCCAGTCTTGGCGAGATTCCTTCTCCAGGAATTGGGGTGGCTGTCCGCTCCGATCGTAGGTATCCAATCCTCTTGAATCTTCGGGAGCTTTACATCCTCAAGCGTGAAATCGTTCACGGCGAAGACGTCATCCCCGGCTACCACGAACCCCTCCGTATCTGGGAACATCTCCCTCGCTTTCCTCGCACAGGATACATAATCGAGGTGCGACCTGTATTCTCCCGGAACGTCCGGGACTCTCTTGGATTCCACATTGACAACGCCGGGGATGGTTGGTAGGTTCTCCCCCATTATGGCGATGGTGTGCGGGGTCTTGAAATGCTTTCTCCATCCGGCGACGGCAAGGGCAAGCTCATGACCTTGCTGACCGGAAGGTAAATGTGGTATGAGAACGAGGGTGTTCATTTGTTCGGCTTGAAGGAGAGTGACGGGGCGACCGTACTTGTTTTCTTGTACTGCTCATAGATTCCCGGCTGCATCTTCTTGAGCCTTTCCGTGTCTATGGACGTCCGTTCATAGGCTTTCTTGACCTTGAACACTCCGCCGCCCCCCTCAAGGGAGTCGAGGTTATGTTCGAGCATATAGTCAAGCACCCGCTTGTCCAGACCCTTGAGCGTTTCCTCGATTCCCTTGATCTGCTCCTTGAGCCGGGCGATTTCGTTCTGCTGGGTGACGTAGGCCGTGAGTTCGGCGTCGGTGAGGACGATTTCGGCGGAGGGTTCTTCCGTCTGGTCAATGTAGATTCTCCCCTCTTTCTCCGCTTGGAGCAGGGCGTCCACCTCCGTTTCCGGGATTTCCTCCACGGGGTAAAGACCGAGGACTTTCCCCTCCTTCTTGTCCAGATGGAGGACTTTCAACGCCTCCACCTTGATGCCGGGGAATTGCCGTTCAAAAAGAACTTTATACAGGGAGAGTTGCCAACTTAAACTCCGCCAATGGAGCTTGAGGGTGGACTTGTAATCCACGAGGATAACCGTGTCCTTTTTAGACCCCTTGTAGACTCCATCTATCATCGAGGCGACCAACTCCTCATCCGAAATGAGAAGTTCGTTCACAAGGAATTTAAGGCCGTTCTCTTGGCAAATCTGCTTGTATTCCTGGAGGAACGGAGTCATCAGCACGGACTCCCCGTTGTCGTAGGATTCAATCGCTTCGTGCAGAGCCGTACCCTTACGGGCGGCCTCTTCCAGAACCTTGTCCGGGATGCCGGAGTAGTCGGGCATCAGTCCGTGACGGCGAAGGAGGGTGGTTGCACCCTGCAACTCCTTGTCCCCGCAAAGATAGATGTGCGCCTCCTTGCTGAAAAATACGTTGGGGTTATTTCGCAGTTCCATCGGCTATCTCCTTTTGTCTTTTGGCGAAGGCGGTCTTGAAGGACTTGTCCTTGCCCCAATAACCCCCGTATGTCTGCCACGCCCAGTTCATCTGCTCCTGGGTCGTGAACGAATTGATCTGGGCGATAATCTGCCCAAGGTTGAGTTCCTCTTCGGCGGATTTCGGAGCGTCAACGTCATCCTTGTCCGTGGCGATGTGCAGTTGCTTGAGAAGGAAATACCTTTCGGCGTAGGTGAGTGCGGAACCCAGACCCTTGTCGAATCCGTTCATCCCGGAGGACGCCCAGTCCACGGGGAGTTTCTCGCCCGTTTCGGCATCAATCCAAGTGAACCGCAACCGAAGTGTGCAGAACATCTCGGTCTTCGTTCCGTTTTTGGTCTGGTAGTCCTGCCGGGAGTAGTCGGCTTGGAGGACGTCCGTTGTGAGAAGGAGTCCCAGCTCGTCCATCTTTGGGCGGACGATGCCGAGAATCTTGTCCCCGGAGATGTAGGTGTAGCTGTTGCCGTTCCTGTCTTTCGTCAGCCCCACGACGGCCTGCTGTAGGGAGAGCAATTTCTTGTAGATCGTTTGTGCCATATCGTTGGTTTATTTGGGCATTTCCTCTTCCTTGCAGAAGACCGCATCGCCGAGGATGTGGGTGTAGCCGAATTGACGGACGATTGCCGATGCGTTGAAATTGTACGGGAGTTCCTTCGCCTCCCCATCCTCGTCCACGACGAGGTAGTTCCCCCGGAGGTTGACGCACTCGACGTACCCGCCTACCGCCCTCTGGAGTTCCTTGATGGAGAACCGCTTGCTTAATCCACGGGGTTTGATGGTGATGATGTCCCCGTTCGCTTTGTAGAGTGTTGCCATATCGTTAGAATAATGATTCGGAATCAAGCCGGAATAGCTGGGTGAAGATGCCCTCCAGGACGTTCACCACGATGGAGTTTCCAGCCATCTTGTACTGCTGGATCTCGGAGATCGTGAGCCGTTTCGCTTCTTTTTCGGTCATCCCCTCCGGGAGAACCCAGGAGCCGTCGCCGGCGGGGACGTAAGGGTAGTGCTGGATGAGGCCGATGTCGGGGTCGGTGCATCCCATCAGTCTGAAACATTCTTTTGCGGTTAGCTTGCGAATGCGGTAAATTTTTGCCATTGTTTCGTTTATCTTTGGTTGTACTCCTACATGTTGTCCACAGCAGATTGTCGGCGATACCCCCCCCTATGGTAAACCCAGCCGTTCGCCTCGCTCCGCCAAATCCTGCCGATCGGTATTATCTTCGGTTTCATAGACTTCGATTATCTTCCAGCCATTCTTCCATGCCGTCCGGGCGAAGTTCTGGGTGACAGTTCCAACATACCCCCCCCCCTATATGGATTTGGCGGTTATAGTCATCGTATGGGATTATCTTCATAGATTTCCAATAACGGGATGTCCTTGGTTACGAACGTGGTTATCGCAGGACATATACGGGGGGGGGCATAAGGCAGGAAGTTCCACGGATAGACGGAAAGCCCGTCACTCCGCTTGTCCCTCGGAAACCTTATCTTGATGATTCTTTCGTCCATATCTCAAGTATGCTTGTCATCTGGCAATCCCAGCCCCCCCCCTGCAACCTACCGAGGTAGTTCTCCCAGGAGAGCCGGCCGAGCCGTGTGTATATCGTCTTGCAACAGCCGTCTGCGGTCGTGTTTATCGGGACTGTCTTTTTCATGGATTTCTAAAACTCCGGTGCATGGGAAGTGATGCCCCCCCGGTCAAGGTTGTCAGGCTTGCATTCTTAAAGTAACTTGCCTTGATGCCGTAGGCTAATCCGTTCGGCGTTGTATTGATTGGCTTCCTCATAAATCTCTACGATGCAAGTCCCGCTCGTACCATACCCCCCCCCCTATAAGCGTGGCTACGCCGTACTTGTAGTACCCGGCGAGGATGGTCGATGCGTTGCCCTCGTTGTCCGTGTTAATCGGAATCGATGAGAGCCTTCTTTTCATCGTCGAGGCCTTCAATGAACTGGTTCACCTTGTCCTGCGGGAGATAGTATTTCTCGTCTACCTTGTCCTCCAGCATATCCTTCAGGCGGAGTTTCAGCTCCACGGGTTGCGGGAACGTGAACCAGGCGTCGCCGAGGATGGACACGACGAAGATTCGTTCCCGGTTCTGCGGGCAATTATGATCCTTGGCATTGATGACTTGGGCGAAATTCGTATAACCCTCGCTTGTCAGCCAATCGCACCATTTGAGGAAGCCGGGGCGGAACTTGTCGGAGACGAGCGCCTTCACGTTCTCCATCAGCAGATATTTCGGGTGTTTCTCCCTGACCGCCTTCTCGCACTCCCATAGGAGCGAAGACCGCGTCCCAGAACCCCTCTCAAATCCCGCTTGCTTACCGGCGTTTGATAGGTCGGTGCAAGGGAAGCTATAGGTGAAGAGGTCAAAGTCGGGGACTTGCGACCAATCGATCTTGGAGATGTCGCCATAGTTCTTGTCCGCCGCTTCTGGGAAGACGGCATCGTGTGCCATGATAGCGTATTTGTCAATCTCCGACCATCCGACAAGCACATAGGGGACGCCGATGTTGCGTAGTGCCATGCATTGCGAATCGTACCCCGAAAAACCCGTGAACACCCTCAACGGATTGTCCTCCGTATATTTCCATGAAATGCTCATAGTGTTGAATCTATATACTCAAACTTAAATTTCCTTGTACTTATACCAACGCGCCCTCTGCAATGTTTGATTATCGTGCTGATATGTACGCCGGTTGACTCGCTTGCTTCCGTCAAAGACCCGAACTCGGCAATTGGAACTCCATCCTTTGTGAGTTGCCTAACGCGGCGACTGTTCTTCTCTCCAACCCTTTCCCTTATTTCAGCGAGATGCGGGTTGCGTCTTCTTGATTCAATCTGCCGCAGAGTGCCAGTCCCATAGTTCGCATTGTATTGGTAAGTACACCATTCCAGATTATCGGCGTGATTGTTCAGCTGATTCTCATCCTTGTGGTTTACGCACGGAAAGTTGAGCGGATTTTCGATGAAGGCCATCGCGACAAGGCGATGAACGGAAAGCCACGTTGCCTTTCCGTCTTTGGAAAGATTGACTTGATAGTAGTGACCTTTGATCCGTTGTTTCCTGATGTTGTTGTGAGTTTGTCTAGAAGGCCATTGTTTTCCGCGCGGAAGGCTCAATACCCTTCCATGGTTGCTGACCTTATATAGACCCTCATATCCTGGGATGTCTTTCCAAATCTCTTTGTTTTCCATCATAGATAATACTTCTTAATCTTTTTTCCCGTCTCGGTAGTGATGAACTCCGAATAGACCAGATAACCCTTGGCCTTGATGTCGGCTATCCTTGCGGCAAGTCTGCCACACCCAAAGGTATTTAACGCCTCCAGCGGAGTGATGGAATGCCCGGCGAGCATCCAGTCCAGAATCAAATCAGCTTGCGACCGGCTCGTCTTGTTGTTCTCGTTGATGTTCGTCATATTGCTTGAATTTGAAGTAACACTTCTTCTTGGTGTACGCCTCCATCCTCGTCGCCCTGTGGGTGTTCTCGGTGTAGTAGGCGATGTTGTTCTCGTTGTCCAGGATGTACCCCTGCTTTTTGAGGTACGCCCGCTGGTTGCACTTGGCCTTCGGCTGTTTCCTGACCCGGAGCTTGGTCTTCGGGGGCAGACCCCACTTCCAGCGAATCTGGTCTTCACGGAAAGTCCTCTTGAAGGTTTCCGCCCTCTTGCTGATTATCTCCGGCGTATAGACTCCGAAACACGCCCCGCATCTCGCCGCCGAAGATGCAGTCCCGGCCTTGCGACCCATCTCCGAATAGTGTTCGGGGGTCTTCTTGAGGTGGTATTTCTTGGCGATCCGGCAGATGGTGGAACGGGAGAGTCCCATCTCGTCCGCGAGGACGTGGTTCGTGGTGTCCTTGTAATGCTCACGGATGTAGGCTATCTGCTCCCTGGTGAGCGGGTGTCCCGTACTCATTTCTTTTCGGTTCGTTTTAGGTAAACCCCACATAGGGCAACGGTTGCGATGGCTATCCCATCATAGGTTAGGACTTTCTTTCTTGGAGTGTTTTCCGGCCACTCCCCGCCGAGAAACACCACCGCACAAAGGAGCAGGATGGTGACAATCGCATTTACTATCTTTTTCATAACTTGAAAGTTGTGTCCAATAAAAAACCATCCCGCACCTCACGGCGAAGGATGGTAGCGTGTATCAGTATTTTTGCTTAACCTCCGGTCAGTCCGGAAATTAGGTGGGATGGGAGGGATCGAACCTCCGCCCCGGAAACCCGTGTCCTGCCCCTGGACTACACCCCACGACGCCTGAAAACACAAAGGGGACTCTCACCCCGTCCGCTCCTTGTACGGACTATTTTAGGTTAATGAAATGTCGAATTGCCCGGCGAACCGCCAAGACCGGGCGGCACATGTACTAAAACCAATATGACTCTTATTCATTATCGACCATGAGAACGGCGGTTCGGCATCTCACGACGCCTTTATCTTCCAGATTTCCGAAAGCCGGATGCCCGTGCTTCCGTCTATCGTAACCCGTTCCAGCCTTCCGTCACGAACCATGGCGGAGACGGTGGCCGGGGTCTTGCCCAGATGCCTTGCGGCCTCGTTGCAGGAGATGAGGATGTCGCTGTCCCGCTCGTACACCGACCGCTCAATGCCTTCGGTTACCTTGGTTAGTTCGTCCACGACCTTTTCAAGCCGGGTTGTGATGTCCTGATCCATATCAGTTCTCCTCAATCTTGATTTTGACTATGAGGGAATCCTTGTTCACATTGAACGTGTAGCGTCTGCCGGTCTTGTCGGAATTGATGTCGTAGGCAATAGCCTTGCAGGACTTGATGTCCCCGATGCTCCTGAACGAAATCGTATGCTCCCCAAGCGGGAGCGTCCCAAGCATCTTCTTCCATTGTTTCCCGGCCATTAGGGTTGTAATCGTGCTGAAATCCATTGTTTTGATTGTTTGGAATGAATTGGCGAGGGCATCGGGGAATCGAACCCCAACCCCTCGTTTCTATCTTCCGTGGCATCTATTTGTCGCCTCCCCAGGAGACGCATGGTAATCACTTTGCCCCGGCTCGATATTTATACCTATCAATACCTTGTATCTCGTAGTAGTTCTTTGAGGGTCGTTGCTGTCGCCCTTCCTGTCTCTATTTTCCGCTCCCGGCAACCATCGCTGATACCTATACATTCTCACGCATATACGCATGGGGATTAACACCATCGGAACACTCCGGGAACAACAATCTATTACTATCGTGGGAACAATTCGGCTTAACCCACGATCCGCATCCGCCTCTTCCGGTCGCGGAATACCGTCAGACTTCTCAAAGACAAGTTGGGTTTAGTTAGTTATTTCATCACTTGACTTTGAAAAGCGGAAGTTTATGCCTATATTAGCCAACGAAAACAGGTGCGAATTGTTTTCCGAGGGTGAAATGTTTAGGAATACCCTCCCGCTTTTGTGTCAAAGTCAGGTTGGTTACTTACCAAACCCGTTTGCAAAGATAGGGATTATTCCCGAACATCCAAACATTTTTTGGGAATTTTAACAAATAAAATTTTTAAAGAATGGTTCACCCTCTTTTGTTTGAAACCTTTTAAACAATCGAGTTATGAACAGGGACATTCAAAAACGCATCCAGAAGGTCGTGGATGCACTTTGCGGGGGCAACAAGTCGGAGTTCTGCCGACACATCAAAAGACGCACCTCGGCCATCAAGGACATCATCGGGGGAAAGAATACCGCCCCAAGTTTCGACCTGATCTACGACATCGTTTCTTCCGATTTGGGAATATCCCCGAACTGGCTTCTCTCCGGGGACGGCCCAATGCTCAAGCGAAACGAACCGGCACAAAACGCCACCCGCCTTCCACTCCTCCCGATGGAGGCCCTCGCCGGGCCGGGAACGCCCAACTACGAGGACGAGAGGGTCGAGGACTTCTACACCGTCAGCGAGTTCAAGAACTCCGACTTTTTGATCCGTGTAAAAGGCGACAGTATGGTGCCGAAATACAACGGCGGGGACATCGTTGCCTGCAAGCGGGTGGACGACGTTTTCTTTCTCCAATGGAACCGCGCCTACGTCATCTACACACGGAGCCAGGGACTGATGATTAAGAGAGTCCAGCCGTCCGAAAGGGAGGGGTGCATCAAGTGTGTTTCGGACAATGTTAAATACGCCCCCTTCGACGTGCCGATGGACGACGTTATCCAGATCGCCCTGGTGAACGGGGCAATAACCCTTGACTGATATGAAAGAGAACGAGAGGATAGACTACCTGGTGAACGTGCTTGCCGGGGGTAATGCAAGAAGGTTTGCGGATGCAACGGGGATTAGACCCGACTGCCTGTCCAGGGCGAGGAAAGGAACCTACCGCCCCGCCTCCTATTTCGAGCGTATCCTTTCAGCCTACCCGGACGTGTCGCGGGAATGGCTCTACTCCGGGGAGGGCGTGCCTTTGCTTTCGGAGAAAGAGAAGGGCGAGGTGCTTGCCAAGCTGGATGCCCTGGAGAAAGAGGTGAAGAGGCTGGCGAGGATGGTGGACAAACTGACCAAAATTGGTCTATGATTTGGTCTATCCGCAACGATGCAATACTTAAAGATTCTTTAAGGATAATTCAAAACAATGCTTGCAATTATCTCATAATCAACCGAAAACGGGTTTCCACGGGGTTGTAGCACGGTGTCTTGGCAATAATTCCCAGCACCACGAAAATGTGTGCTTAACCCCTTTTGGTCGCCCGGAAAGGGGTTTTTCGTTTAATTTGGTCTATCGTTTGGTCTATGACGCACACATTCAACATCAACGCCAGGAGCATCCGCCTGGTCGCCTCCCACAACGGGAAACAGTACAAGAGGTACACGGGACTCACCATCGACCCCGCCCTCTGGAACAAGGATGCGAAGTCGCTCCCCGCAAAATGCAGGGACAGGAAGGTATGGAACAAGCTCCGGCCGATGCACCTGCGATGCTCGGAGAAGGAGGTCTGGGTGGAGAACGATTCGGACGTGGAGAGGGTGATGGAGTACGCCGTCACGGGCAGGATGCCGGAGAGGAACGCACCGAAGAAAAGGCTGACTTTCTGGGAGTATTTCGGGGAATGGGCGGCCCGTCCGGGACAGGAGAGGCAACGGAGGCTCTGCTACAACAACATCGGCAAGTTCATGGGGACGGATTTCGACTGGGAGGACGTGGATTCGGCGTTCCATTTCCGGCTCGTCCAGAAGATGAGGTCTTCCGGGTTCGGCATCAACTATCAATGGAAGATGGTGTCCCAGCTCAAGACCGTGATGAACGAGGGACGGAAACTGAAGTATCATTCCAACCTTGAGTTCCAGGACTTCAAGACGAAGAGGGAAGACCCCGATACGGTCTATCTCACGAAGGATGAGGTGGAACGGCTGTGGGAGTATCGGCCGGTGGGGGAACTGGACAGGAAAGCAAGGGACTTGTTCCTTTTGGGAGTCTATTCCTGTGCGAGGTTTTCGGACTACTCCCGGCTCTCCACGGAGATGATCCATAACGGCGTCATCCGATTCGTCCAGGTCAAGACCTCGACATCGGTTTTAGTCCCGGCATCCCCCCGCCTCCTTTCCATTCTGGAGAGGAACGGCGGTCACGCACCCCGGCTGGCCCAACAGCATCTGAACGAGCAGATAAAGAAAATCTGCAAGGCAGTAGGGATAGATGATATTGTAGAGATTACAAAAAGTACGGGGGAGAAAAGGATCAGGGAGAAGAAGAGGAAATACGAACTCGTTTCGAGCCATTGTGCGAGGAGGACGGGCATCCAGCTCCTGTACCTGACGGGCGTTCCCCTGCAACAAGTGATGCTGATTTCCGGCCACAAGGACGAGGATTCGATCCGGCACTACCTCCGGCTGACCAAGGAGGAGAATGTGGCCCTCCTGCGTGATAATCCGTTTTTCAAATGACCCGGACTTTTTTTTGAAAGATTCTTCCTTTTGTTCGGTACAATGGAGCGGATAACCCCTAAATCTCTCTATTTCTCTGCTATATTACTCTCTTAAATAACCAGGCTTTGAGAGAGGGAGGGAGCAAAGGAGCGAAATCGTCCCAAACCCTCGGTCGTGAAGGTTCGGCGAATCGCTCCGGAAGATTCAACCAGGCTCGTCGGTCGGTCGGTCGCCTTCGTCGCGGTCGTGCTTCATCAAGATTGCACGGCATCCGGCATTGACTAAACTTGCAGTCCCTTACGATGTTGCCGGAAGGTTTTTCGTTCCCTCGTCCTACATTCGCACTTTGCGTAAGGTCTCCCCCTGGGTGCTTTGTTTATCGGAATCTCCGCCGGGTGGTCTTGGCTATCCTCGTCCTCGGAGAACCCCATACCGATTAGGTCGCCTTCGCAGTTCGTTCGCTCCGGCCAGCCTGCTGGGTCTTGGGGTAAATAAAATCCCCGCACCAGCCGGAACGGGAAACGGGTAGTGCGGGCATTTAGTATTGCAAGGTCAGCGAATACTCAAATATGACTCGTACCAACAATTCCCGTTCTCGGTACAGGACAAAGGTACGAAAGGAAAATCAATATCTGCAAAAAATTATTGACATATATTGACACGGCAAAGATAAAGACTTGATTTGAGACCGCCAAATTTTTCTGACAAGGGATTTGTCGTTTTTGCGGAGAAAGTGGCTCAAAACGAAAATTTGATGGCGTTAAACGCAAAAGAGGAAGGATGCCCCCCCCTCTTTTTTACATGAAGTATCTCATCGCCTTCGTGGACAGGTTCGGCCTCGCCTCGCAGACGTAGCGGGAACTCATGGCCTCGGAGGTATGGCCCATCGTGAACCGGATCTCCGTCAGGGACGCCCCCGCCTCCGCCAGATTGGACGCACAGCTTCTTCTGGCACAATGAGAGGTCAGAACCTCCCACTTCGGCGTCACCTTCTCCACGCCCCCGTGCCTGGTCTTCACCGGGGTATCTATCCCCGCCTGCTGTGCGATCCGCCGGATAATCCTGTTCCGGCTCATCAGCGTAGGCTCGTCCTCCCGATGCTCCTGGGCGTAGAGTATCCACCCCTTCGTCTTCTCGCTCACCGGAACGGTCGCCGTCACCTTCGTTTTCTTGGAGGTGTAGGTGAGGTAACCGCCCGCAAAGTTTTCTGCGGTAAATGTTTGTACGTCCGAGATTCTGGCGCCGGTGAACGCCTCGACAAGGAACTCCACCTGGACTATCTTCGCCTTCCGGCCCTTCACCTTCACGGCCTCGAACGCCCGCAATTCGGCTGGAGTGAGGAACGTCGCCCTACATACGTCTCCCTTCGCCGACAGTATCTTTGCGAAGTCCAGCGGGAGGTCTACCTCGTCCTTCATCCGGTTCAGGATGGCCCGGAGGTTCGACAGGATCTGCTTCGCGGAACTGGCCGCGACATTCTCCTCCAGGTGGTCTTTCAGCTCATACAAGTGGCTCCGGGTCATATCATCCCAGGAGTCTATGCCCACGGCGGCCAGGTGCTTCCGGAGGCTCTGCGCGGCACCCTCGTTCATTTTGTCAATGGCTTCTTGTAAAGTCTTCATTTTACATTGGTTTTTGGTTTGGCGGACTGGTAGCCGGTCAGGGCTGCCAGCCCGGGGATCTACACGCGCACGGCGTTCCTGATGGCGGCGCGGATGGTCTTGTACCCCCTGCTCCAGGTCTTTTCCCCGTCCAGGGCCAGGCAGACCCATCTCCCCTCCTGATCTTTGCCCACAAGGGCGGTACGGGCGGTTTCTTTGCCATGGAGGCCCGCCTCCCCCTCCCGGAGTTCGACGTAGGTCGTCTCCGTGCATCCCCGGAGGTATCCCTCCTGGATGTACTTCGGTTCAACTGGTGTTTTCTTCATATGATTTTGATTAGGGTTTTTCTACAAAGATCTCGTCCAGCTGGAACGCCGGGTACTTTCGTCCCATGCAGAATATCCAGCGGTCTGCGTCCCTCCTGGTGGGGAATGTCCTGCACCTCGATGCCCGCCAGGAGGTCATTTTGCTGTAGTGGTAATAAACGCGTACCATAGTTCAATAGTAGATCGGGAGGAACTCAAGGCCAGGCGCCTCGTTCAGATACCGCACCGCGTCGTCCATCGTCATCTGCGTACCAGGGTGCATACCGTTTTCGTACCAGTTCTCGATTGTAACATATTCCCGTCCGTCAATAACTTTTACGCCGGCAACTCTCTTGTATCTGCGATAGTAGCATTTAGAGTCGCGGAACGGCTGTTTGGTCTGGCAGAGGGACAGGATGTCCTCCCGGTCGAATGGTCTCGTAAAATTCATATCTCAAACGATTAAAGGGTTTTACTTGATATACGATTTCCCGGAAACGATCTTCGGGCTGGTGGTCTCCCACAGCGGGACGTCCAGGGCGACAAACGCCGCCACACGGCACAGCTCTTTGAAGTAGTCCCAATAGAACGCCCTCCCCTTCGCCGTTTTCACGATGCCCCCGGGCAGCCAGAAGCGCCATTCGTTTGATTCCTGGATATAGCGGAACTCAAGGAGCTGGAAAGGGTCTACACAGGCGACCAGGTTATTGTGGTCGGTCTTCTTGATCTTGATGGACAACATGACTCAAATATTTAAAGGGTTGCACTTTTATGCTACAATAGCCTCGAGCTTTTTCTCCGCCTCATACAGGGCGGACAGGTCGAAGCGGCTCCCGGCCAGCTCCTGGATCGTCCAGCGGACAGCGGTAAGGGCAACGGGCGCGGGAACATTCGCCGGCTCCGTAACGACCACGGAACGCCCCTTGTTTGTTCTCCCTACACACCAGTCCCCGGCGTTCGTCTCCAGGATCGAGGACAGCCACGGGCCGCACCCGGACGCCCCTTGTCTCTTAAGATCCAGGTACGCCGCCCGGATGATGGCCTGTACGCGTCCGTCGGTGACAGGGGCGCCCTCCTCCTTTTCCTCCCTGGCGGGACGACGGCGGATATTCTGCTTGATGTAGATAACGGCGGAGACCGCCAGAATAAGGTAAATAACGAAATCCATAACTCAAATTGTCTTAAAGGGTCTTACTTTCTTTCTCTATGCAAATGTAACTCTTTTATTTGACATACGCAAGAAAAAACTAACTTTTCTGCATACCCCCCCCTCTTTTTTTAGTTCCGCTCTTCGTCCTCGATCTCCCACCGGAGGACCAG
>Ga0310690_10004334_pt1 | contig 20219 bp, 43 predicted proteins | sample AusTroGonzalo_MG_2_FD_207661 | JGI IMG/M metagenome (GOLD analysis project Ga0310690, IMG submission 207661) | Bovine rumen microbial communities from tropical cattle in Woodstock, Queensland, Australia - Gonzalo_04 (v2) (version 2) | ecosystem: Host-associated > Mammals > Digestive system >...
AAATGGTCCGGATGGAGTTTAATGTTTACTCTTATAAAAGGAAATGGAATATACTCAGGCCTATCTTCTTTTGGATTTGTTCTATTAACCGGCCAACCTTTAGCCTGTAATTCCTCTGCAATATCTGGATCTAATCTAACCTTAAGATATCTTTTTCCATCTGTATCATACGGGTTATTAGATTCTCCTGTAAAATTTCTTATCCATAAATCCGCATTTCTTAAAATATAGCTATCACTCATGTTTGCTCCTTTCAAATTATCCATAAATAAACTGTTCTACATCTCCATATTTGCTTATTGTATCGATTGCGTCATCAACTAATTTCTTGTAATAACTGTCATCAATATCTTTCTCTTTGTGAAGATTTTTCACGGTTTCTGCTTCAAGCCAACGATACCCTTTGGTCCCGGTTACAGAATAATATTTACCATTCTGATCCCTCATTAATAAACCGCCACCACAGCCTTTTTTGATAGGACAGAATAATCCGGTTTTCCCAATAAACACATAATTATGCTCATCTGCACCAAGATCTTCATTCATATCTAAATATATAGCTGATTTGACCGATTTCGTCTCACATTTATCCTCGAATCGTATTTTCTCTTTGCTGAATAATGTCTTAAATACGTACGGCACCGCAAATTGTGTTCCCGTAGCAGTCCACTTTCCGTTATCATATTTGGCGATATACACGGCGTCGTTAACGAGACACATTCTGTCATAAGTTGCCTCATGCTCAAACGTGTAACCGTATTTCTTACCGAATTCCATAACGAAATCAATGATTCCTTTATCCGCTTCAGGAATCTTAATAGAGTCTGTTTTAATGTGAGCCACAGTGAATCCACGTTTTTGAACCTCCTCTTTTAGATCGATCATAAATAACGCCCCTCGCTTGGCAACTATATTGTCTATATTACGAGGATCTCTTAATTTATTATCAAATCCTGCAGCAGTTAAACCATACACCGAATTTATCGCCGTTTTTAGTGCTCCGGCTAACGCCTTCGCTTTTTCCTTATCGGTTAAATATGGTTTGAGCTTTCCATCAAATAAAGACCCTGCCTTATCATACTCCCCATGTTTAATATATAAACGAGCATCAACAATATCTTTAAAGTTTTTGGTATATGGACCAAATATATTAAGATTAATAGCACTAGTAGGGTGCATGCTTGCAATATCAAGAAGAGCAACATTATGGTATATTCCTGGCTCTGCATATACATACCCTCCTTCACCAACAACCTCGCCTTTATATGTTGATGTCCCGTTTTCATATACATAACCAGGAAACATCTCGCTTAAATCCGTATAAACGAACTTACTCTGTGGATTTTTATCATTTCCAACTATCAAAGCGGTTGTATGCTGATTTGTTGTAGTATTTAATGACATACCAGTCAAATCGGCCAATATTTCTCTTGCTTCGAAATCAGCAGATAAATGATTAAATACTGCCTCAGTTGCTATAACATCATTTGCACAATAATCCATAACCATAGGCCATAATTCTTCCGGCACTGGTTCATCCCATTTTAGACCAAGCTCTTGGTGATGAATTCCAAGTTCAATTTCCCATTTCTTCAATCCTTTTTTATTTGCTGCTGAAGCAAAATCATAAATATCCGAATATGACAAATTATATGCTTCTCTAAAAAATGCATTAGAATCTTTTTTATCAATTATTCTTCTAGAGATATCGTATAACTCAAGATTATTGAATCCCTGCATTCTGGCATAAAGAATATGATTATCGTATCTACGATTGTTGAAACCAACTAATTTATACTTTGTTAAATGAGTTATTTCGGCAGGTGTTGGGTTAAACATTTTATTTACTTGTTTATCGCCCTGAAATTTCCAGCATACTCCAAAGAAATTCATAAATGTTTCAACATCAAAAAATACAAGTTTATCACTCAAATATTTATTGTCTATTGGAGTCTCATTTTCTTTATCTTCCGATTTAAAATGCATTTGTCCGACAGTTTTAATACATTTTTGAGCCTGATTAGTACTATTAGCCGCAAATATGAGAACAACCTGCTTCATATCAGACAGGTCGTAACTAAATCCGGATTCATACGCATCATCCAGTATCTTTTTTATAAAATCTACTTCCGGAGCCGTTGCCCCATGATGTTCTTTTCTAAGACATTTCTCAATTCGCGTTCGTAACTGTTTTTCTGTTTTTATTATGTCATGATTTACCACTTTCTTTTTCTCCTTTAAAGGAAGTCCGGATGTAATATGCGCTATTTGAAGGTCGTTGCATGTTGTAAGTCTTCTTCTAAGCGATGACTTTCCTGTGAAAACTTTTATTTCTATATTGTCATCATATACAGAAGATAATTTAGATACATCACCGTCATAAATATAGTGTAAATGTAATCCATTACCACCCTTACTTAATTCACAATATGTAGGCGGCATTTTTGATGCTGCTTCAACATTTTTATCAAACGATTTTTCGCCATTATCATCCTTCAGATCAAAATCAATAACAATATGATTCTTGTGAGTTTCGGGAAATAATACATAGTGCAGAACACTCGTATCAATATCGCTTAATGTCGTCAAACATTTATCCCAGCTTCTTCTTGGACATTCATGTTCATCAGCATATTGCGCTGTGAACTCAGCACACTCGATATCAAATATAGATTTCTGAGGTCTCAAAGATATCCATGAACCACGAATGACCGTATTACTATTTATTGGATCTCCCTTATCAAATCGCTCCTTTCTTAAATCATAATATGTGTTATACTCCTGTTTACCATCGACAGTGCCACGCTCTTTAAATTCCTTAAAATACTCTTTCAATTCTTCTTTAAACAAACGCTTTGGCATAGGATATGATACTTTAGAATCTTCACAATATGATTTATAATCTGCCCAGGCTTTTCCTAAACTAAGCCCATCAAGATTTACATAAAAATCATATCGCTCTTGCATAAAGTTATACATATCATTCGTTGCACCAATCATGTTAATAGGAATATATGTATCGTAATAATACTTATCCTTCTCATAAACATTTTTACAATGCATTGCTATTCCGCCAAGTTCAAATGGTATTTGATTGATCAACTGGCGATATCGTCGTACCGGCACCTTAGTCCCAGTTGGTGAAATATCTATAAGTCTTCTTATAATTCCAGACTTACTGTCAGTAATTCTCACCGGCTTGTTTGTTCCAACAAATAAAATCGTTTTGAACGTATCCGTATATTGAGACTTAAATTTCAAATCAACCGTCATTGGTTCGTGAGAAACAATACTATTTAATCTAGTATTATCCTCTATTCTACTAAGATCTCCGTCATGTTCTATCGCTATCAGTGGATTATTCTTGAACGGTTCAAGAGCAAACGTCGCGGAACCCGAACCAAGAGCTTTAGCATTGAAAGAACTACAATATCCCTCAAATAATAATTGTACGACGTTCAATATCGTAGATTTACCCGTTCCGGCAGAACCATAAAAGACAATAAATTTCTGCAGAGTTTTTGAATCCCCATTTACTATAGATCCTATAGCCCACTCAATTTTATGCCTTTCTCCTTCAGAATATAGTGTCGAAACAAGTTCGTCCCATGCCGGCGTCTCACAATCAGATAAAGAATATGATAATCTTTTACTCGCATAATCTTTCTTATCAACAGGCGTGTCTGCAAATACGAGTTTTTCATCAAGTGAATGATAATTATCCCGCATCTGTCTTTGAACGTATTTATGCCAACTATCGATCATTTTTGAATTCGAATCACCCAAATATAATACTGCAGCGTTTTCCAGTTCACTATGTTCATTCTTATACCTAGTCAATTCAGAATCTATTAAACGAATAACATCATCTTCATCAGTAGACCACACGCCACGTTCTTCATCCCAAATAGCATAAAAATCGCCGCCACGAATCATGAGATCTTTACTTTTTCGAACAATAAAGTTCGGGAATATTTCATACTTGTTCTTTCTAGTGGATCTATACCCAATTTTTAGAAAATCCACACGTCTTTACTCCTTTCTGAGCAATTAGTTGAAAAGTTGTTTTTTTTTCTATACTATATATATTTTTAATTTTTATTATTCTCACGTATGGTTAAAAAATAAATAACTAAACAACTAAATTGACCCAAAATCGTTGAAATTTCAACAAAAAAATTAGTTGTTTTGACCTTTTGAAAACAACTAATTAGTTGTTTTTCTTGTAAATAAACAACTAAAATATTTTTCGTAAAATTTTAAAATTACTAATTAGTTGTTTTAAAACAACTAAAAGCTAAAATTCTTCATTAAAAACAACTGCGCCTGATACCAAATTTCAATATCTCTTTGATCCTCTTCAGCCCATTCTCCGATAGGAAATAGACCCCCGGTTCCATCAAATTCGTATTCTCTAAGTAAAAATTTCTCAAGAATATCGTGTACATCAAGCGTTGATTTAGCCCTATCCAGTCCAAGATTTCTAAACATTTCCCAAAACCATTTAGCTGTCCTATCTCGCTCTCCGTCCCACATAATATCATTTTCAATTCTCATTGCCAGAGCCACCATCATCTCAAGAACCGAACAATCATATTCTTCGCATGGTTCTGTGTGCCAGTTCTCCTCAGACATAAATGTAGAGCGAAGAACAATACCATCCCCCGCTCTATTATCGTCATTAGGCACATTCCAAGTGAACGTTGTGTGAAATAGGGTTTCAAGAACCATATCGTAATTTGTATCGTGGTAGTTGATTTTTTCTAATAACCAGTCATAATAGGCGCTATCCACTACAGCATTTCCATAATACATGAATATCACCCCTAATCATCATACTCATCACCCCCCACACCTATAATCTCACTATAATTTCCAAACACTTTCTTGATCATATAATCAGCCCCCGAAGACGCATTACGAATATATAGCACATCTTCAGATTCATCAGATATAAATCCTTCGAGATTTTCGTATCCGATAATATCGCCGGCCTCAACAAGTTCGCTGTTTTCGTCAACGAGCGCACTATCGCCCATATAATATTCCATTTCGTACTTGTCGAAAGTCAGTTCTCTTTCCGAATAATCTTCCTCTGTGATAATTATAGGCTCAGTTGGGTAATCTTCCGGGGGACGGTCTACTATAGAGGATTTTAGTGGTACATAATTTATCACTGTTTTAATCCCCTCCTTACTTAAGTTGTCGTAAGACACATATTCTTCTTTTTTCAGGATTTCTTCCGCTACTTCTTTTTCGTCGCTTTTATTAATTTTCACGAAATAATGTTCTTCTAATTCTTTTAACTCTTCTTTTTTCTCATCATATTTCTTCTTGAAATAAATGTATGATCCGGTTGTTCCAACACCCGCACCAAGAAGAAATATGATAGCTCCTTTCAGGAATTTCATTGATTACTCCTCCCACCTTCTGGTGTATTTGTCAATATCCTGATAAATAGGTCCGTCTACATTAAAATCTAAAATAAATGCGCATCCGCCATCATCTTTAGAAGTTCGAATCTGGCGAATATTGAAATCAACAAAGCCGTCGCCGTTTCCGCATTTCTGCCATCCAACTATCTGCCCGAAAGATGTTTCGTGAAGATCTATGCCTCTAAGTATTTCATTAAGAGTAATATAACCACGGGCATTTAGCAATACATTTGCCGAATTCTCGGCCACAATAAGTTCGCTCCTTGTTGTTGCCGGATCGATATTACGATGCGAGACGGTGTGTTCTTTATCGTAGATGAACGAATATCCGATGACTTCACCATCAGAATATTCCACTTCTTTCTTTACTTTCTTTTTCTTACCATCTTCACCGATTTCAGTTACACTCTCTTTTTCTACTCGGAGGCTATTTTTAAGACGTGCATCCTCATCCTCACCGTATTTATTTACTACTGCTTCTCTATACTTCTTGAAACTTTCGTCAACCGCATGGTAGGCTGCGACGAGTGCGACGTTTCTTTTTCTGAGAACGTAATGTCCACCCGTAAAGCACCCAAGAGTAATGCCACCAGCAAGACCCGCAGGCGCATAGCACACAACCGCTTTTTTGGCTTTTTCAAGCTTATTGTCACTTTCATTGTCTTTTATTTCCTCGTATTTCTTAGTTCCTTTCGCTACAAGTATGCATGTTCCAACAAATCCAACAACGCCGGTTACTACCAGTGCTTCCGGCATAGCCTTGACAGCCTGAAATTTTGTCTTAGATAGGATTTTTACTGTCCCCTGACCAATTTTGCTTATTATTGTGGGTTTCATTAATTTTCGACCTCCTCATACACTTTTTCAAATACATCAGCATCGACGATCCTGATGATTTTATGATTTTCTGTCCCAGATTTTGTAATATAATCAGAAGCATTTGCGTTTCTTTCCCCATCATGAGTCTTTACGAACAAACATCCGGAATATACTCGGGCGCCACCATCTAGAAATTCTTTTATTTCATCGATATTAGACCCGGTCCATTGTACTGCTTCCAATTCTATAGGGATCTGTCTGTATCTTTTGGCCATAAATATCCTCCTAATCAAGTGGTTTAGGTCTTGGTAAATCAAGAACCCAGCTTACTTCTATTGCTCCTGTATCAGGATTTCTGCTACGAAGTCTCCTTCTATCTGCAAGAGTGAATGCACGAATATCCACCCAGCCCCAATTACTATCGATTGGAGATATCTTTATTCCATCCGGGTCGGCAGATTGATAGAATTGAGCAACCGTGATTTCACCATATACAGAATAAATATCACGCATCTCATCGATTACTTCGTCAATATCGTCAAGACTGTCGAATTCAATATATGAAAAATCGAATCGTGCTCGACGCGCAGACTCCGTGTCTCTTCGACTTCTTTTGCTATATCCTCCATAATCAACATACGCGCCATTTCTTCTTCCGGATCTTCCTCGTCCTCCATATTCCCTTTCTTCTCCATACAATATAATGTCTTTAGCACTTGTAAAAAGAGCATCGACGAGTTCCCTTCCTAAAGGGATGACCACATTATTTAAGAGTCTGTCAAAAAGATCATCCATATTAAGATTTTCTTTTATTCTTTCACTTGTTGTCTTTTGATGAACTCGCGTTTTTCCTTTTACTACCTTTTGAGCCTCCTTTTTTTCTGCTTCAGCTTTAGACCTGTATGAATTAGATTTATATCTATTTTCATCTACTACAGCCATTTTTATTCTCCTCTAGAGTTTTTATGATTTTATCTGCTGCATCTTCGCAGGCACCGTCTATAAATCCGCATACACCCATAGCGGTCATTGGTTTCCATATGCTTTTAAATATAATTCCTGCATTATAGGCGCCTTTACTTGCGCGAATTATTTTATAGGATGCCTCACCGAGCTTAAAAAGATGATAAACATCGACCATGTTTGCTCCTTTCAAGAAAAAAAATATGAGACCGGTGTTTCCATCGATCTCATATCACCTCCTATCGCTAACTACTTCTTAGAATTACCTTTTTTTGTTTTCCGATTTCTTCTCTTCGGTCTTCTCCACTTCAGTCTCAGTGGTAACCTCCTGATCCGGAGCGTCATTAGCATCCGCAGATTTGTCCTTCTTGGTGAATATGCCGGCTACAAAGTCCTTAACCTTCTTACGCGGCGTTTCGGTTTTTCTCCAAACCCATTTACCACCTTCGAAGATCAGGATTCCTCCCAGCATGATTCCGCCAATTACTCCAATATCTGTAGCACTAAGACTCTCTTTCACGTCTTCAGCTACCTCAGTTTCTGTAACTTCGATTTCTTCTGTTCTGATTTCTTCTGACATTTTAGTATCTCCTTTCGAATGTTTTGTCAGTGATATCTTGTCATTATATACATTGTTTTTTCTGCGAAATAAAAAAGCAAAGGAGCAATACTGCCCCAATGCTTTTCTGTTTAACAATTATTTACTTATTTCGGTTTTCTCTACTAATATCACATATCTCCTTTACAATAAAACCGATACCTAATCCAACAACTGTAAAACCTAAAACCATCATTTTTCCTCCTTTGCCTTGCTCGACGCCAATTACGTCTCATAAAGGAGGTTGTATTTGATGCGAATACGGGCAGCACCAATCTATACATGGTGCATTAAGACTCGTGAGTCAAATATATGGCAGAATATATCCGTCTACATTAAAATCTAGCCAATACATGGGTTCTAGATGGTTTATTGCATCGCCGTTTCTCAGCGAATATATGCCGAAATCCACATAATCATCCCCGATTCCACAACACCAACCCACACCGTCCGGAGCAAATTTATCAAATAATCCAAGACCGTTATACACATCCTGTAGATAAATATAACCTTGCTCTTGAAGAACTGCGTTTGCCCATTCCTCTGTTGATCTAAGAATATTGAATACTGTTTCCGGGTCATCATTGTGTTCGTCTATATGACCGGAATATCCTTTCCCAAACAATACCGCATAATCACTAAGATCTCTATCCGGAATAAATATGTCTTTTGAATCGACAATTATTGACTTATCGTCTCCCATTACAACACTATCAGTATAATGCCTTGCGTTAAAATCTACTTCTTCGCCATATTCTTTTCGAATATACCCACGATAGCTTTTATACGATTTATTGAGACTTTCGTATGCCACAACAAGACCTGCATAACGCTTTGCCAGAATATAATGCCCGCTTACGATTACGAATAGCGACCCGCCTATAATTACAAAGCTTGGCCAATACACCTTAGCGAATCTTTTGGCTGCTGGAATATAATTCTTCTCGCAGACATCCACTTTAGCCTGATTGATTTCGTCTACTCCGGCCAGGGTATCTTTACAAGCTACTGCAACGCCTACTCCAACTCCGGCTACTCCTACTGCTACACATATCTTAGGAGCGTTTTTTACTAAAATGGCGCCCAATTTTTGTATTACGCCCATATTGCTTCCTCCATTCTTTTACTTTAGCTGCAAACAATTCAAGTTCCTTATCGTTTACACTAAACGCATCATGGTTTAATATGCCCGGATCGTAAAAGCAAATATAACCTCCTCTGCATTCTGCTTTTACTGCATACCCTCCGCCTAAATGTTTTGCAAAAGTAAAGCCCAACGATCCCTCGTCGAGCTTCACATAACCAATTCTATTTAATTGCTCGTCTACAGATATGAACGGATTAACCATCACTCCCTCCTAAATATAAACATGCAGGAGCTCAGGATTTATTCTTACTTCTATACACGGTTCGCCTTTCGAGCTTATCGCAGGATAATAATGCACGGTTACATCGCCATCGTCCGTCTCCTGCTTATAATTCCAGCCCCAGTCTTCTCCTGCAGGAACTGTTGGAATTCCGAGAAGTTCATAGAAATCATTCACCGTAGACGAACATTTTTTTCGGCTCATGCGTTTATTCAGCATATTGACTTTCTTGTCTACCTCGTTTTGTCCCCCACGGAAATATCGCCCGGTCCACCCGTCATACATCAGCTGTTCTCCGAATGGCGTATGTGCTATATACTCGTCATCAGGAACTGGATTTTCGTTAAGATGATCTTGCGCTATAGCATTCTCGATTTTCTCGGTTTTCTTTTCTCCTATCGTCTCAACCACTTTGTCTTTGAATTCTTTAGCGGCTTCTTCGGACATACTATATGCCGCAGCAATGGCCAAATTTCGTCTCGTGCTTATTGTGTTTGATCCGATAATACACGCAATTGTCGTTCCACCTAAAAATACAGGAGCAACAAAACTCTTCCACGTTAACTTTACTTTCTCCCAATTCGTTCGGTCACGATAATATACTATGTGATAATCTGCTTGTCCCGGGCGTTTTTCTATACGCTCACATTTCAGTTCCTCATCCATTTCGTGAGCTCTAATGATATCCCTTGCTTCTACTACTGCCTTTCCTGTAGCAACAGCTGTAGCACCAACACCCGCGACTGCTGTAGCCGTCAGGATCGTTGTGCTGTTTCGAATTGTGAATTCGATAATTTTCTTGGTAACGTTTCCCACAATTCCAAGATTCATGTGGCATCTCCTTTCAAATATAACTACGACAAATAAAAAAGAGAAGGATTTGAACCTTCATCTCTCCGTAGAGCGCTCTACCATTAAGCTATCTTTCCTACTATGGGGATTGTAAACGATGCGAAATCAAACAACCCCAAACACTTTTAAAGCGGCCATTATTCCGCATCCTATGCAAAACGCACCAACATATAAAACTAAATAAGCTGCTAAAAGTTCTGCTATTTGTTTCATAAATAATCCTCTTCATTCCATTTCTGTACTTCAACCTTCAAGTACAATCTACGATGTTTTTTCAAATCATCCAAAGGGGTAAAATATAACATTCGATAAGTGTCTTTATCGAGATACTCGTCGATATGCAGCAAGCCATTAGGCTTTCTCAGAAGCAGATAAAGATTCTCCAAGATTAAAACCAATAAAACCACTAGTATCAGGCATTTTAAAGTCGTAACTGTCATCGATATATTCCTCGTCATAAACTATTGTGCCAATAACCTGATACCCGGCCGATCCGGAATATGAAATATCAGTATCAACACTTACTATGTAATATCCCTCTTTTTCAAGTCTTTCGAGTTCTTCGTTGAGTTTATCTTGAAGTAACAAACCTTTAGTCGACACATATACTTTTACTCGTCTTTTGTATTTAATCATACCATCCCTCCAAATATTCCATAGGTTTTGGCTCCATAGGATAATTAAGTTCCATATATGGTATGCCGTCATCTGTGATCCTTGGAATTGGAATAATGTCCACCCACAGACTCATCCATTCATGAGCCAGGTAGTCGTAATTCCAACCTAAATTTTCTGAGCCCTCCGGTGGCTTTAGATCTAAAAATTCGTAGAGATATTTAAAGTTCGGAAGGCTTGTACCTGTGACAATACCTCTCACAAAACTTGAGATACCTCGCTCGACCGCTAAAGGGCTCGATTTAAAATACGTACGGAATTTCGGCTCAAAATATAAGTCATTACCGTGCTTTGTATACTGAATCATGATTCCTTTCCTTTAAACTTCACAGGTTTGTGCGAGTATTCGTTTACGGGTTCTTCCAGACACGCATCACATGGCGGTTCGTTTTCCTCGTTATTCTTGAATTCACACTTCAAGCAAAATTCATCAAAGTAAACTTCCTTCATTGGGTATTCCATTACTCTTCATCCCTCGACTTTCCCAAACTACAAAATTCGGCTCCGTAAATATCATGTATGTCGCATAACTTCTCATCAGTGTTCACACACTCCTCGCATCTGATAAGATCCTGCACATACTCTCCGCCTTTGACTTTGATTTTGTCTCCGGTCATTTTAACTATCATTTCTTTACTCATTATCGCTCCTCCTTTCCATCTCACTGAGTTCCTCATAATCTTTAGCGTCTATGAAGCATCTGCGAATATAATCATGTCCGCCATCTACTGATAGCGCTCCGCATTTACATGTAACAAAATCATGTGTGAAGTTCGACTCGATAATATCTCCACACACGAGGCACTTTGCCATGTTACGAATTATCTTGCCTTTCACGTTTCCTCCTTATGTTTATCTGCAGCTCATCGGGAGCTTGATAGAATATGCTGTCTATCTCCCAGTCTAAATGCACATCGAAATCAAATATAAGTTCGTCTCGGATCTTGATTTGATGGACTGGTTTACCCTCATCTTTTACTTTGTAATACATACAAACCTCCTAAGTGATTTTTGGGGTTGCCAATGTACAAAAGCAGATACCCGTCCCGCCGTTTGATGGGTGGTTACTACAGTTTTTACATGGAAGGGGAATTTCTCCTGGAACTACTGGAATCTTATACTTATCATATGGTCCCCATGAATCATATAAGTAACTGTTTTCGTGTTTTACCGCTTGTCTAACAATCTCCGCCATCTTCGCGCTCTCTTCACGAATCGCTTTCTCTATACGAGCAAACCCGGCGGATATCTCATCGTGAATATCAACCGGGTCTGGCTTCTCAGTAAACTCAATATGCTCTCCGTTTATAAATCCTGTAACGCCTACACATTCGTATTCTTCGTTTTTTATAAGATCTGGACAAAGCTTTTCGTTAAGTCTTTTTAAACACGCAGTGGATTGGCAAGCTCCAGTTTGTGTAGCTATACTACATGGTATGCCCGTTTGGTTACATATGTTCATTGCCCACCTCCAATTTGATTAATTATCCACATGAACGCACTGGCGTTTGGAGCGATACACCATCCTATGATGTGGTATAAAGCGATTCCAAATATAACTACGCCTATGAGACCTGACCACACCGCGGTTAGAACCATTGCGCACCAGGTTCCTTCGTCCCAGCTTAGTGTTGTGATTGCTAACCGGGTTTTGTCTAATGTTCTTTCCCATTCACTAACTGACCATCTCGGAAACCCATTGATTGCTTCAAAGTTTTTAAATTCTTCATCCAACTTTCTAACTAGCTCTGGATATATTGCCAACATTTTGCGGTCGTTCTTTCTCATCCAAAGAAGTCTGATAGTAAGCCCTATTGCTACCCCGATAAATATAATAGAGATGGCTAGCCAGATCGAATGCTTAGCGATCTGATAACCGGCCATCTCTGGAATAAGCTTACTTGCTGTAGTACCAAATTTATCGCATAGGTTGTTTATTATGCTGTTTATGTCGTTACTGTTCATCACTCACTCACCTCCCGTCAACATATATGAGCCAATCGTAAATAGCGTGAGCGTTATCTCTAATGCGATGAAGCACACTATGCCCTCTTTTATACCAATCGTGTACCCTAACCATATAGCACCACCAAAGAAGAATCCCGTGTATATAAGAATCCACCCTACTAATGCACTCATCACTCGCCCTCTCTTTCATCCTTAACCAACACTCCGTCCGTGTTATAGCACTTATTACAAAGCTCTACGGTTATGTCTGAAAGAATGGAATCGTGCCTTGTGATAGTCCACCACACGAACGACTTTGTCACATCATCAGAGCATAATTCCTTACCACATCTGTCGCAGTATCGTTTAGTCATCACTCGCCCTCCTTTCCGTCTGTGGCTCGTCCTCAACTTGTTCCATTTTGGAAATTGTTGGCTCGGTCACGATTGCTTCTGCCCACATTCGGTCTTTCCAATCTTGCAAGTCCTCGCAGTTGTTCGGTTTTTCCGAACTGTTCTCGGTCTTGCGGTCAATCGTATAACTTTGCCAATCTTCTTTGTCTGCTCTGCCATTGTGTACTGTTGCAGGCCATCTATGTTTTGGTCGATATTTCATTCTCCATTCATGGTTGACATTTTCTATCAGCCCATACTTGTACAGTTTTCGGCAGATAATTTCGGCAGATAAATTGTCATCGTCGTTGTCTTGCACTTTGAATATGTATCCTATCAGTTCGTGTACAAATGCTTCATAATCACTCATCACTCGCCCTCCTTTATCTTCGCGTAAATATCGACGTACGTACAATCGAAGTGGTCTTCACAATGATCCAGATACCATGACTGTCCCTTTACGATTTTGTCACAGTCATAACCTCCCCAGTTTCCGGAGCCAAGGCGAGCGTGAATATAAAGAACGTCGTCTCGACCTGCGTATTTGTCCCACATGTCGAATTGCTCTTTTACTCTTTTCTTGACCTTTTTGATAACATACTTACAAGCTTTACGCTTTTTACCATGAATCCTATCCCAGCAAATATCAACATAGTTATGATGTCCATACTCATCAATGTCATACCAAAGATAGTAATCACAAAGAGCATCAGTTTCGCTGGAATATTCATGTATAGACGAATTCCAATCCCATTTAGGACACCCTCGAATCAGGCCCTGTATATTCCACAAAATATCATCTTTGATTACTTCTTCTCGTTCTGCTTTTGTTAAAGGCTTTTCATCTTTCATCAAGCGTAAGCCCCTGAGTCTTGGGACATCTATTCCGTTATCTTTCATTATCTGATCCAGATCTGGAATCTGGCAGTATGCTCCGAAGTCCATAAATATCACCTCTCTGTAACATTTGTGTATGGCGTGGATGTCATCGTGTTTATTTTAGGCGACTCGCCTTTAAGTTCCGCTACTTTAATATTCAACTCACGGATCTGATAATCGAGATCATGAAGTTTATCTCTCAGATCCCAAATATCCTGCTGCAGTTCGTTGAATCGGTTATTAAGATTCTGTCTTTCATAGATCTCATTTTCTAAACGCTTCTTTTCTTCAGTGTACTGCTTATTCGTAAATATCTTCATTTTGCCCTCCTAATAAGTCCCGGTCCATTTGCATTCCGGATTTAGACATACATATCTATACTGTGGCGGATATGTCGTTAGAACTATTTGAGTATCTCTAAATATAAACTTACCGCACTTAGGACACTCCACATCTAGCTCTCTATATCGTCCATGCTCTGTAAGCTTTTGTGTATCTATAAATTCTTCCCAAGTCATTTGTTTGTTCTCCTGTTTTTCTCATTAATCGCTTTCATAAGAGCATCGGTTGCTTCTTTCATAGCTTTTTCCACCTGCTTATCAGTATCGTCAGCAACCTTCGCTGCCTCACGGAATATGTTATTGAAGTTTCCCTTGTTGCCCAGCATCTTCTTCAGATAACACATAGCAATACCGACATCATCGTCCCAAACATCTTCACTTGAGCATTTAACAGTAGTCTTGGTTCCGTCCTTCCACAGAATCGTAGTTGCCGGTCCGGAGAATATAACTTTCTTCGGAGACACCCGATTATCCTCCCAGAACTTTTTCTTTTTATACAGCGACATTTTAGGTGCTTCGTATATCTTAGGATCAGGCATAGTAGTACGCTGTACATCAACGCTATCGCATATGAGTTCGATTGCGAGCGACTCACCAACTCGTTCATGCGTTATGTTGAATTCTCTGGTGTTATTGATCTTGATAATATGGTCCATGTACTTTACATACGCAGACTTCCCTGGTGAAATATCAACATAAATCTTCTTTTCCGGTTCCATTGTGTACTCCTTTTCTATCTGCTTAAGTTTTCTATCAATTTCTTCTGCTATTCTATCTGCAGTAATGGTGCCAGAAATACTGGTACTCATCGTACAGTTATTGGTTGGTAGCGACGAATATGTACTACCGCCCCAAGTTACTCTTTTAGGATCTATGTAGTTCATCACTTCACCTCAAATCCGTACTTATCACAGTACCAGTCAACTATCCGGACTTCGTCCATAGCCAGTTTCATATGCTTTACCATTTCGGTCTGTGCTCCATAAATTTCATTGATCTGTTCTGACAGTTCTGCATGTCTTTTATCCAGAGCCTCGAGTCGTTCTCTTGTTTCTTTATTTTCCTCAAAGCCAAGGGACAATTTAAAAGCTCGGATCTTCCCGAGCTTATCTTTTTCCCTCATGATGTCTTTTATTTCCGCTTCGAGCGGTCTAAGCATTTCTTTCTGCTTATCTGTAAGCACTCCTGTGTATTTAGCCATTATTTACCCTCCTGTACTCCTTCAAAATATAAATCAAAGAATGATTCTGTTCGATCTTTAAGTGTTCCGATTGTTCTGTTAGGAACCAGATTCAGATAGAATTCTTGCACCGTATCTACTGAAATATTGTGTTTATTTGCTAAATCTATCATCCACTTCTTTATTTGTATGGTTTTTGGCATTGCCATTTCCCTCCTTGATGGTTGCTGCCTTATACATAATATCGTAAATTTCTTCGTTAGAAGCATCGTCGGGTAGTATGACCGCATGAGAAGTTCCACCGGGATAAAATATCATTAAACGCATATTATTCACCTTTAGACTCAACGAGTTTTATCATATGATTCATAAATGTGTAAGGTACACCATGTGTAGATGTTACTCCGGTCAATTCATAGCCATGTGGTGTCCAAAGTCTAGCCAAAATATCTTCTCTATACTCGATTTCCATCGTAAGTTCTTTGCTAGGTTTTTCTAGTGCCTGCTGTCTAAGATCTTTTAGTTCCTCATCGAGTTCTTTTTTTCTTTTTTGACCAATCGCCCTGCAAAGTCGAGATATAGTAGCTTCTTTTCCGTTGTATTTATACATACCATAACTTACTGCATTGTCGTTTCGTGAAAGATTGATGATAACTCTATCACCAACATTAAATAGTCTGCTTCCCGCCATTTATAATTCCTTTCTTTTTCATCTCCTCAAGTCTCATTGGAAGGTATTCATTGAAATATGTTTCACTAAGTGCTTTCAGCGCTTTATGCCCGTTAACCCCATCCGAAAGAGTTTCAAACCACTCACTTCTAAAAAAGCGTTCGACATCCGCAATTTCACGCAATGCTGCTTGTCTTGCTTTTTCCATGTTCTCAGAGTTCTCGTATTTTCTTAAGGCTAAAGTATCCAGAATGAAGCGGTTTCGCTTATACTCTTCAGCTGCATCAGTAACTACTGCTTTAGCCAATAAATTGTAATTGTATTCTGTGTTAGCCATATTTACTCCTTTCAGGCATTAAGTTCCTTGGTTTTTGCATACCAACCGCTTTCTTCCATTCCGTTGATAATTATCGGCGGTAAGAAAGTGAATCCAAACCACTTGTCATTTTTATTCTTAGCAACGTCAGTCATATACTTACACGGGCCACTGAATATTGTCAGATATCCCCACTTCCAGGCATTCGGACATTCTTTCTCGATTCGCTCCTTGCTTATGCCGAGATCTTCGTATATACTTGATACATTGACGGAGGAGATGTCACGGTTATAGAACTGTTCGCGAAAATAGTCATGATAAACCCTGGCATCTTCTTTGTTTGGAAAACTAGCTCTTATTCCTCCGTATTTATTTCCGGTTATGGCCCAGTCTATTCGAATGTTTTCCTTATCATTCAAACCGGAAAATTTATAGTCTCGCTCAATACGTCTTTTTCTAGGTTTGTCCTCCACGACATTGTCAACTTCTTTGACAAGCGGCTCTACTTTTTTTACTTCAGTCTCTCCTGTAAGCTTCACCAAAATATAATTGTCTGTTGGCACGGAAAGCCCTTCTTTTGAAAAGCTCAGGAACTTGTACGGCGATTCGGTGTCTCCCTCCACAATATAGTAGAGAGAATGCTGATCCTTGATCGCTTCTTCAATAGTGAGATTCTTCGGGTTGATCTGCTCCAGTTTCATATTTTGCTCCTTTCAAGGGTTAAAAAATAAAGGACCAGCGTAATTGCTGATCCAGTATTAGCTTACTTCCAGACTATTGATTCGATTTCAGTTTTAGCGTCCATGTCGAGTGGTTCAAATCTTACTATGTAATTTTGATAAGTTTTTCTAAATATAATCTCCTCCTCTTTGTTAAGGTATAATCTATACCCAACCATTGATTCTCCTCCTATTTCAGCTAAGATTATACGCTTATCCTCAAGCGCAATCCTATCGAATGTCGGAATCCTCAATGATGTTATAAACATACCTTCATCATTAAGAATCAACATATACCACTTCTTATCTTCTACAAGTTTCTTTGATACCCATTTCTTTGCTTTTATTCCTGCCATATCAATATCCTCCTTTGCTATTCTAGGAGCTGTATCCGGTGCGAATTTAGTCCAGCACGCGCATACTAAAGAGAATATCACTAAGCCTTTCACCATTCTGTTTACGCCTATCAATTTCAATCCATTCGTCATTCCTAAGTTCCCTCCTTAATTTCCAGTAATGACCAAGACTTCTATCATAGCAATATAGATTTTTAACATCTTCCTGCGCTTTTATCTGATGGTGTTTAACCGCAGCTTTTGCGCAATACTTACCGCCGGCAAATATCACGGATCCAAGAGCAATCGCCATCTCGGGATTGTCTACGCACCATTGATAGGCCTGTTTGGTTTTAAATATAACTTTGTCTTTAATTTCAATAGCCTTTTCTTTAATGTTCATTCCGTTCCTCCTATAATACCCTGAGACATTTAAGTCCTTCTTCTCCATATAGAATCTGAAGTCGTTTTGCTGCTCCTGAAAAGTACCCAAACACATACTCGGGTACTGCTTTTCCCGGCAAATATAACTGCATCAAAACCGGTCTTTCTTTAACATGTGTCTGTCTTTTCTTCTTAAGTTTGATCCCCATTTAATACCTCCATAAAAATGGTGCGCTAGACAAGTAGCAATCGAGACTATAGACAATGTGAAAGGAGGCACATCTATAACAATCCGCCGCGCACCATAACGGTTGTTTTTAAAAAATATAGAGGACTATTCTAAGTCCTCTTCATCGATCATTAGCATATAATTACGAATCTTATCGACCGTTTTATTACCAGTATTAAATATCATTGTTGTTATCCAAAGTGCTATTATTGCAAACCCAAATAACTCAAATCCATTAGCTATACAAGCCATAATTGTCCAAATTTTATCCATAATTCTATCCTCCTTTGTCATTAGAGGATATGTATATCATGCGAACATATGTTCAAATAAAAAAGCAGAGACCTAAAGTCCCTGCTAGTTACCTAAAACTCAGTTACTACGATATCGTTCTCTTCGACCGTCTGTCTACACATCTCGTAGATCACGGCTCCAGAGAACATTAATCCAACAACCTTTATTAGTGTTACTATCAGTTTCATTAGATCTCCCCCTTTGTTCCTTCAAGTGTATTAGCAAATCCATTCAAGAATTTTGCGCAGTACCTACCATAAGCTTCCGGTTTAAACATCATGAATGCGCCTACTCCTACGCACATTGCCATATAAACCACGCCTGTTATCATAAGTGCCTTTTTCATAACTCTATCCTTTCTCCTGCGTCTTTACCTGTCATAATACGCAGTGTTTTTTATGCGAAAAAAGAATAGAATCATCAAATTATTTAACTAGTGTAAATAATCATCAAATCCTATCCTTTTACTATTCCTTACCTTGTCATTATAGGGCTTGTAAATTTTGCGAAAAAATAGGAGCCCATGTTTACCATGCGACTCCTTTTAAATCTACTTATTGTTGATCATTTTAGATCCGGCATCCAATGTAAATTTGTCTGTAATCGCTTCAGAATTATCATAAAGTATCTTCCCGAATACAATCAGTATTCCGGCTCCGATTCCAGCAATTTTACCGATAAACTCCCTTCTACTCTTTTTATCAGCCATTTCAGCTTCGAGCTCCCTAAGTTCAGCATCTTTTTCAGCTTTCATTTTCTCAAGCTCTGTTCGTGCCTCTTTCTCAGCAAGCTCGGCGCCAAGTCTAGCCTCTGCTAAAGTCGTATTGTATCGTTTATCAATACTGTCCTGTACTCGTTTCCATTCATCTGATCCAAATTCGAGTTTCTTTACTCTATCCATATCTTCTGTTAATGGTTCATACAAAATATAATCTTCATAAGCTGCCATAATGTTCTCCTTTCTTATGACATACAATAAGTTTCTCATTATAGTGAATGTTTCTGACGCGAAAAAATATAAGGAGCAGTATTAGCTCCTCATGTATTCCTTGTAGTCATCTTCACTTGCAAACAACATATATCCTTTACCCACGTATCCCATATACCCAGCAGGTACATGGTAACCTTTCAACTCAATATCTTCTCGTTTCATGTCGATCACCTCCTATAATCTCGTTTGTTTTTGAAGCGAAAAAATAAAAGCCTATGCGTTTTGCATAGACTTCTATTTGCTCATTTAGACTCCTGCGTAAGCAGCTTTCAGTTCATTAAGTTCATTATTAAGTTCGATCTGGCGATCATTACATTCCTGTACTTTCTTTGCCCATACATTATAGTTACGAGCGTCACCTCTGTGCATCGCATTTGATGCCTTATAGTACGCATCGTTACGTATAACGCTGATCTTTTCCAGTTCATTCATGTAAACTGCCATTGCTTCTTCAATAATAGTCTTCATTTATCTGTCCTCCCGCATATCGCGTTAACAATCTATTTCTTTCCTATAATATTGTTTGTAAATTTTGCGAACATTTGTTCGTATGCAGGGGAAAAAATAAAGGAGCATTTAAGCTCCAAAATCATTTGTAGTATTACCTCAATTTAAGTTTTAACTAATTGCGCTCCTCCAATACTTTTCATCCAGTTTACCTTCCAAAACTAATACCTTGGTCACAAGCAAACCTATTATCACATCATTAAAATCTTCTTCTGGCAAATTATCTATCTTCATTTGCTGTCTTGCCAATTTCTCATAATCTAAATAGGTTTTTGCAACTAAATCATATCCACGTCCGGCTTCTACCATCGTTAATTTATTGTCGT
>Ga0310690_10004336_pt1 | contig 20217 bp, 30 predicted proteins | sample AusTroGonzalo_MG_2_FD_207661 | JGI IMG/M metagenome (GOLD analysis project Ga0310690, IMG submission 207661) | Bovine rumen microbial communities from tropical cattle in Woodstock, Queensland, Australia - Gonzalo_04 (v2) (version 2) | ecosystem: Host-associated > Mammals > Digestive system >...
CAACTAACGTACCAATTTTATATCTTTCTTCTTGTGGTACGATCTCCAAAGAAATTGTTCGCCATGATATGCCATGTTCTGGTTCATCATGTTCAAATTTTATTTCTCCTACTATTCTTTCAGCAATTTTCATAGCCTCATCTTCATCATCAAGCAATATGTTAAAAATAAACCCCCCGGTTGTTCTTTCATATGTCACGTATACATTTCCAACATATAACCTTAACTCAGTCGGGACTGTCTCACATGGCGGTATATAAAATTTAATATCATTCATATTATTTCCAACTTTCTCCACAGCAATCTTGTTGCCAGATACTCTTACCAAATAATCTCCGTCCTGTTCAAAAACAAGCCCAGTTCCAACGCGAAAATTATTTTCATGTTTATTGTTAACAAAAACGCATTCCCCTTTTAAAACGGCTTTTATTTTTCCGCCAACATATTCAGCCATTTGTCAACCCTCATTTCGGTATATAAAATTTAATATCATTCATATTATCTAATCCTTAACTTACACATTGTACAGTCAAACTCTTGGCAGTTTTCGCAAGCACCTTGCAATGTTTCTAATGCTTTTATTGCTATATTAAAAGCCTCGGCGCACTCATCAGCATCCCATATTGGATTTCCAGCAGTTAGGTAATCACGAAACCCTGTTAATTTCTCTATCGCTCTTTTTGTTGTCATGGTATTTTGCCTCATATCAGCGCCGCAATGACCGCAAAAATTCTGCCAGTTATCCATGTCCCATACATTATATTGTTTAAATCCACACACGGAACACGTTCCAGATCCATCTTTATGTAACGTCCATTTACCCTTCTGACGCTCTGGCTCGATGGTTGGAGCATATATAACATGACCGATACAGTGGTCAACAGCGGCATTAAAACCTTTGCACCATCCTTCCATATAGCTATTTTCTGGATGTTCGTTCGGGTTATACCCCATGTTCATATATCCATCTTTTAGTACATCCGCATCAATCAGTCTCATTCGTACATCCTCGCTCCACATTTAGGACAATAGTCACCTTTTACGGCTTTCGACACAAAATGACACCTTGAGCATTCCCACTCATGCCAACAATTACCTCTTCCGTCAATTTCGTAATACATATCACCATGCCATCCTCTGTCTATCCAGATACCACGTTTAGTTTGTACAGATTCTAACGCATCAGCTGCTTCATTAATAAGATCTGCAAGTTCTCCTTTGCGTGAAGAAGCATAGTTTCTTAGCCTAAGAGTTAAATCATTAATTCTTATATCATCCATTTTGCTCACCTCTCCATCGGAAATCCGCAGTTCGGGCAGTAATTATATGTCGGCTTTCTGCTTCGTTTCCAAACCCATCCACAATTACTACAGCGCCAGTCCTCATATAATATTTTTACTGTTGTATCACTAATCATTTCCCGGCCGACTTCTCTTCCGTGCAACCACTCACCATTCTTCCGCTCTGGTTGTTCGTAATCAAACCTTGCCTGATCATATCCCTGTTTGTATCCGTCTTCGTATGCTTTCTGCAACTTCTCGTCAGGGTCTGACTGTACGGATGGCAGTTCAAATAGTTCGCTATCAATATCTTCAATTTCTACTCCGCTATGAAACATCTTACAATCAAGCTGTTTGCTTATGTCATCGCATAACTCCAGTGCCTTTATTGCCATATCCATAGCATCACGCCAGTTGTCTTCACACCATTCGCCATAACAGTTCTGTGTGATGTATGCGATTGCTTCTTCATTTGTCATCCTGCTCACCTCTCATATCCGCACCGCACCCATGACACCATTTATATGCATCAATATCATCCGTCATAACGTTCTGCCCACACTCGGAACATTCATATATCCTTGCCGGGCTTATCTGTATCCACTTCCCCTTCTTCTGCTCTGGCTGTGCGGAGGCTTTCGCCATTAAGTGGTCAATAGCTTTGGCATAAGTGCCGTTATAATATGACCGCATCTGTTTGATTAGCCGTATATCTTCTTCTGACAGGTCTGGCTGTACAGTTGGCAAGTGTTCAAACCACTGCTTCATGCGAAATATCGGTACTAACTCAGTCCCGTTCGTGTAGACTTGCTCTGTGTCTATAATCTTGTACTGCTCCATGAACTCTTCCACGGTATCAGGGAATGCCATACAATCATTCATCGGTTCTCCTTTCTGCCATAAAGCAAAATCCATTTTCTGGAACGATTATTTCTCCGCTAAACTCATAACAATAAAAACACGGATCAAAAAATCTTGAATTTTTGCAATCCTTACATCTCACGATCTCTGGCTGTGAAAGCATCACTCGCATATCCATCTCATTCTCGATGATGGTTGCAATGTCCCGTGCTACTTGTGATGGTTCTGGCTGTACGGATGGCAACTCAATAAGCAGTCTGTGTTTGAGAATCTTTACTGTTTCTACCAGTTCATTTTCATCTCCATATATCTCACGCAACTGTTTTTCGTATTCTGCAACCATTTCAAACATTACCTGTCTACTGACACAATCGTTGATAGGTACATTTGTGTTCTTAGCAACTTCTTGCTGTGCGGATGGCAGGACGTTGAATGCTTCAAGCATCAGATCGTAATAATCGTTGATATCATCCGTATCACACACTTCTCGCATGTGCTTGACAGTACCTATCGCCGCCTGTCTGTCTATCAAATCAGCCATCATTTACTCTCCTATTCCATGCTTCTTTTGTCTTTTCTTTGCGGTATTTATAATCTTCATCACAGTTCATATATGGACTATCATCTTCAATCGAAAATATTCCCTTACATGAATTACAGAAGATTTCCGGATTTTTCGTGCCCAATGCATATTCCTGAGAATAAGTTTCATAAAGGTTTTTACTTCCGCAAAACGGACAGGGTTTTAAATCAGTCATCGGTTCTCCTTTCCGCCAAACTACAGAAATCAATGTTCGGGTCATAAAAAGTCTGATTTAAATCACATATCTCTGATGGCATACTATCCATACATCTATATATCCAATGATGCTTACATTCCTTACACCGTGTGATCTCTGGCTGTGTGGATGGTAAGTTCAGCTTTTCAATTATAGCATCCGCTATTTCGTCAATACTTTCTTTCGCAATATGTACCTCTCGTACAATCCTTACTAAATCATTGCAGACCCTGATTGTTGCTGTTGGCGTACCCTGTGCATATGTCTCATCCATCTTCTTTCCTTTCTGCCTTAGAGCAAAAATCATCTAAATCAATAGCATAGAACCAAGTAGTTATCCTGTTGCAATATGGTAAGCCATAATCTTCATGGCAATAATATTTACAGTTACGGCAGTATATTATATTTGGCTGTGCGGATGGCAAATTTTCTATTATCTCCAGACAATCTTCTTTCATGTCCATTTGTGTTGGAGTAACAGCGAACATGGTGTTAATAGCATCAATTGCCACCTGTCTGTCAATCGGATCCATAAACCACCTCATCCATCGCACTTTTCATAAAACGACACTCATACTTGTGTTCACAGTCGGCGCACTTATCATCTGACATAAAAAGAGTTCCGCTTTCGTAATCATCAAAGCATTGCTTCTTCTCTGTATCAAAATCAATCATCAGTTTTTCACCCACTTTACATACGCATTATCACACCATCCGCAATCACACCAATATTTATATTGTGGCGGATACGATGTTAGAACCACCGTTGTATCAAAATAAATTTTCTTACCACATTTAGGGCAATCAATATCAGTTTTAACTTGTTCATCGTAATTGTGTGTGATATTCTGCGCTAAAAAATTATCCCATGTCATTTGTTTAACCGCCTCATATTTAACTTTTATGTTCCAAATATCTTGCACTTTGCATAACACTTGCCATATTATGTTTTCTAATATCTTCTCTAAATCTATCATTAATATTGCATTCATAAGCAAATCTACCGCCAAAATACACATAAGCCTTTTCTTCGTCCATTGGCACTAATACATACGTTCTAGCCATAGTCATCTTTGATCCGCCGACTCCACCAAATCCCAGAGCTGTACTACCCCAAGTTTGGTCAAAATCATATATGTCAAATTCTTCCAGCTTTTTTCTTCGCCTAGTTATATCTTGACTAATCTCGATTAATTCTGCCGCCATATCAAGTAAATCCATAGTTATACTCCTTACAATTCTCTTATCTCATAGTCATACATCCAAGTTATCATTACACTTAGATCTTTTTCCCAACCATCATTTGTTCTTTTCATCTTTGCTTCTTTGCCCCATTCCTTAAGATATAAGATATCTCCATCATTAAATGGCAAGTCGGTAAATGCTGTTTTAGTTTTCTCCATTTTATTGTCTGGGTTGCGTCTTTTTTTGATCCGCATTTCCGCAGAATTGCCATTGTTTATGCAATATGCTGTAAATTTCGGACTGTAGTTAGTATCTAGTTTCGTAACTACAAAATATCTTTTATCAAGTTCTGGGTTGGTATAATCAATGTAGCCAAGATGCTCTATCTGCCAACGAATTCTCTGGTGTATTGTGACTGGAGGATACTTGCTGTTTAATAGCAAATACTTGAGTAACTGTCTAGTATGTATGCCGTCAAATTTTCCATATACTGTTTTTGTGGAAAAACGATCAAGTTCTTCGTCCGTTACTTCAAACTTCTTAATAATCTTACTAAGACTATATCCATTTGGTATTTTCGTCCTAGTCATATCTTTATTGATTTGGTACTTGTATTTATAGCAGTCTACTAAGGCTGCTTCTAAATCTGTAATACCACGAGACGCTAATAAGGCTTCAACATTTATTTCGTCAACATGTGTCGGTGTTTCTGAATCTGAAAACTGCTTAAGTGTATCACCAAGAACTTTTGCCAATGGTGTATCCTTTTTAATCGACTTTTTACCATAAAGTGCGCTAAATTCTTGCGTTATCCAAATGAGTGTGTTAGGATCGCCAAATTCTCGGAAGAAATCAAGTTTAATTAAAATATCAAGCTTCGTTTTATTTATTGATGTCTTTTCTTTTATATCAAACAACAAGTCTACGAAGTCATCATAGTGATTTTTCCCAAGTTCAAATAACTCTTCTGCACTTTTCGCATTACATTCTTTGATAGACTCAATGTCATGATAAATACAATTCTCTTTAACATCCATGAAGTAATCTGCACGAGATTTACCAAATTGAATTGGTTTAATTTCAATTCCTTTTGATTTGATATATTCTTTAATTTCTCGCATCTTCTCTTCATTTGATTTATAAATGTTCAGCGCAGCCGTTAATAGTTGAAGCGGGTAATAGTAACGAAGATATCCAATATATAATCCAATCATACTGTATGGAACAGAATGGTTTCTAGAAAACGCATAAAGACTTGCTGAGATAATTACTTGCAGAAAGTATTCAATACTTTTTTCTGCTCTCTCTTTTGTCATTCCATATTTTTCTTGCGCTACTGAAATGTACCCTGATATATATCTTTCATCACGATTACCGTGTATGTCTTCCATATACCCGCCATCTTTAATAATTGGTATATACTTCTCAGTACCAGTCTTTTTTGCAAAACCTCTTCTTACTATATCTGCCTGTCCCATTGTAAAACCGCAGAACTTATGCAAGAAATCTATGATTTGTTCTTGATATACAAGATATCCCAATGTCGGCGCTAGAAAATCATTCAGTACTTGTTCACCATTATCATGATATTCACCATTAAACAATGCATCTCTGTATGACTCTCCGGCCGGACGAATGGCACCAGAAACCATCGCCATTATATCCAAGTAAGATATATCTTTATTCTTCTTTTTAATCTTTGCTATTGTTTCTTTGCTAAATGTTTTACGAAGCGATTCACTTGCAAAGCCAGACTCAAACTGAAATATCATAGTTGTATCTTCGGCTATTGACTTAATTACATTCTCATCTGAGAAGTCAACCATCTCCGGCGTGAGATTAGGAATACCAATTAGATTACATGCCTTGTTAATTAATCCAACAGCATTTAATCCCAGAAGATCCATCTTAACATAATTCAGAGAGTCAATCTCATGCATATCAATCTGACTTACTGGGCGAGGATCGGTATCAATTGTCAACGTTCCAAAGTCATATCTCATATCTGTCGGTGAAACAACAATTCCAGCTGCATGTCTTCCCAATGATGTAATCGTTCCATTAACAATATCAACATACGAGAACAACTCTTTGTATTTATTTCTTACATCGTCTGGTACGCATTCTTTGCCATTTTCGTCTTCATATACTGTGTTACAAATTTGCTGTGCTTCATCAATTGGGATTTCAAGCGCTCTTGCCACATCTTTAATAGCTCCACGCATTTTGATTGTATTAAACGTGATGATATTGCAACAATAAACATCCTTGCGATTAAAGAAATATTCTCTAACCTTATATCTATCTTCGGCGTATATATCTGTGTCTACATCTGCCAAGCTTTGTCTGTCCTGATTAATAAACCTAGAGAAATTCAAATCGTATTTAACAGAGTCAACATCAGTGCTGTGTATCAAGTATGCAATCAAACTACCAGACACAGATCCTCTTGATGGGCCATAATACATTCCTTGTTCTCTCATCCAGTTTTTATAATCCGAATCAAGAAGCATAAAATCTATTGCATCTGTTTTCTTATACGCTTCGAATTCTTCTTTTATTCTTGGCAAGTATTCCGTTTCGTAGTTGTCGTACTTATCAACACCATGTTCTTCTATGCCAGCCGAAATGCGTCGTTTAAACTCTGACTCCGAATCTTCTCGCCTTGGATATTTATTACTATAATCAAGGCTATAGTTTTCAACCATATCAGCAATATGATTTGTTTCTTCAATGGCTTTTAAATATACATCTTCTGGCAGTGCATTCTGTTTTTTAAACGCTGCGACTAACCCATCATATTCATACCATCCAAGATAACACTGATCTTCGTCATGAAATACAATCCCTTTGGATTTTTGCATAATACTTCTTCCAATAAGATGCTCGTTTGACACAGCGTGTATATCACTTGTGGCGACCAATGTGATTTCATAATCTTTAGACAGCTGATATAGAGTTTTATTATATTCTATCTGTGTCTCAAAATTATGTGGCTGGATTTCTAGCCAACACCGATGCTTATTCTTTATTAAGAACATTAAAAATTGTTCTTTTATCTGTGATGTCCCTCTGCACAAAATACCAGATGTACAAGCTGTAAGAATAAATATATTATCTGATGTGTTTAGAACATCGGAAAATTCAATTCTGGGGGTGTAATAGTAATGTCCATCTTTTGTGTTAGCTAACGATGAAAGATAATTAATTTCTCTTACACCATCTTTATTTTTTGCCAACATGACAAGATGGTAGTTATCACGTACAAGATTATTAGTATCTATTTTTTCAGTGACATAAAATTCCTGCCCATGAATATATTTTATACCTTGTCTCTCACACATCTGTTTTTTTGCAATATTGTGAAGCACAGATCCATGTTCAGTAAAAGTAAGTGCTGTCATACCACAGTTATTTGCTTTTAAAATATAGTCCTGAAACGGAGTAATAGAATCAATTGTCAACCCACTCTTCGGGTTTGAATCCATGCTATGCAAATGAAGAACAGTATAATTATTCATTGACACTTCTATATCAACCTTCCAATTCTAATTTATATAACGACCCGTCCTCTGGATTTGTTAGTGTATGAAATACAACATCCAAATCACAAGAATAACTTGTAACAAATTTAGTTAAAACATTTCCTCTCGCATCTACCGCATAAAGTTCATCACTATTGGTATCTATAGTTTTCAATTCTGGTCTAGCAAAAGTTGTTATTACACCATACGGGGTTCTGAATTTTACATAATATGGCACATCTTCACTCATATCAAAAGCTGTAAAATCAAAGTACCATGTCCCGCAAAATTCGCACTTACATTTATATGGCTCGATTATAGCGCCACAATTAGGACAGTTCCTCATTAGCAATCTCCCACTTCTTATATTCTTCCTCGTCAGCTTGCTTAACGTATGGTGTATAATCTCTGTGGCATAAGCAACGATGGCAAATCCAGAAGTGACTATGTTTAGTCATTTCCCATCCACATTCTTCTGGACTATACTTGTCTATGTTTGACCTCATTTCATCTTTACAAATAATGCATTTGACACGATGTGGCTTTAAATGCCAATACCAATGTGTAAATTCCTCATATTTATTTAATATTGAAATCTCTATGTGTTCTATCAAACTCATCTGTCACCATCCCTTATATATCCATTAGCTATTTCTTCATGAATCCGGCTATTAACAGAATCTGTAATTTCATTATTCATCGCATTAAACAATTCCTCATCTTCAATTCCAAGAAACATCATTTCAATGGTTGCTAGTCTTTGTCCATATGTCATTTCTAAATATGTTTCACATATTAGTTCTGCTAATTTATTCTCTATGTGATCTGGCCATCTTTCATAATAATAACGACATTGATTTATTACATATAACAGATCACTGTCCCTAACATTATCGTCGTCTGTTACTATATGGCACATACCGCCACTTGAACACCCAGGAAGTTCATATAATGCACGGATTAATGCAATTACAAGTGGCATTTTTTCATGCCATAATATTTTGCCATTCGTACTTTTTATCATAGTTCATCAAACGCCGCCTCCACTTCTTTTCTATGCTCCTGTACAGCATATAATATTGTATCTGATAACCATTTAGGACATCTTGTCGAATCATGACTTTCAATACAATCTCTCGTAGTATCAAATCTTAATGACATTCGATGGTTTAATGAAATATGCCTGATTACACTATCGCACCACTTTTTCTCGTCTTCTAATTGTTTAGCCCTATTTAATGTTTCTATTGTCATCTTATCAACCTATACCCTATACGGGCATCCTTCTATACCACATAAATAGTTACAATAAAAAAACTCTGGATTTGGTAACCATTCAGTCTCTTTTTCAATTTTATGAATAGTATCCAATGCCCAATCAATAGCTTCTTGATATTCTTCTTTATTAAAAGAAATTTTTATCCAATTCTGATCTCGGAACATGTTCCACCATAGTTCTTTTATACAGCCTTCGCCATACTCTTCTATGATTGGTTTGGAGTATAAATATTGCTGCCGTTTAAAAGCCAAGAAATGTTCTTGGTCAGATTTACTGACCTTACCATTTTTTAATATTTTCATCGAACTGCTTTTGTGATCACACAATATAAATTTCCCATCCACAGGATCTTGTAAGAATAAATCTATAAAACCTATAAACGGATATTTGTCAACCATAAAGTCTACTCGTTTTTCCACACCGCAGACTTTATATTTATCAATCGGCAAATCAATATTATCGAAATAATTTAATACTTTATCAAACCAATCTTGTTTTAAATCCTTGTATTTATTTGGAGGAGCATCATATGGTACATTCTCCGTAAAATGCTCTTCAAAATATGGAGACAAATCCCATATATCCAACTCTCCGTTAGCATATTTTTCTAAAACTTCATGTGCGAAACCTCCGGCAGCACCATGAAAGTTCTGCTTCGTAGGCGTGCACATAATATATTTTTCATAAAATTCGTATGGGCATCCGCTATAATAGTTATTTACCCTAGAGAATGACCACTTGAAAGTTGATATTATAAAATCTTCGCAATTAAATTCGTTCAGAGTCGCATTCTCCTCTCATACAATGTTTGCCAAATTTCTAACCCTTTGTCACAGGGACTATCTTTTTCGTCTAATAATTTCCATCTGTCACATACAACCCAAACATTGGTAAATCTCTTCAGTAGCTTTGTGCATTCCTTAATCTTTTTTAATGGCACGTCTTTATCAAAAGCAATCACCACATTTTTGATTTGCATTCTGATAAGCAATTCAATCTGATAATCATTTAATGTACTAGTTTCGGCGGAAACGGCATTATGGAAGTCCCAGCCATCAAGTTTCATAACCGACTTAATACCTTCGAGTATAATGATTTCATTTTGCTCTTTAATAAATGGTTCAGCTTGTTTCATGCCTTGCAAGAAATCACATGTGCCTATCTTATTATAATTGGAGTATTTAATAATTTTTAGGTCTTTAAAATTCTTAAATCTTGTTCTACCCTTAACGCCGATAAAATGGAAGTCCGCATCATACACAGGGTAGACAATTCTATTGGCAGATGGATCAAGCATAACTTCATATTTTTCCATTACTTCTGGCGAAATACCTTCTTCAATCCACTCTTCTGGAAGTCCTTGAGTGAATTTCTGTTTGTAGTCTTTGTCTATGTCTAAGATATTTCGTTCAAAAGTCGTCTGCCTTTTTGGCGCATTTAATCTTTCTAATGTTTTGTAAAAAGCAACAGTTTCAGACTCTACATAATTACATATATCAGATCCCGTCATGTCTGCAACTTTTTGAACTGCTTTATCAAATGAAATATTTTCTGTTAACTGTATCCATGTGTATATATTTCCAGATCTTCCACATCCGAAACATTTCCAAAAATTTTCATCTGTATTGACAGCCAAACTTGCAGTTTTCTCAGTATGAAATGGGCAAATAGCAAAATATGTATTGCCACTGTGTTTAACAAAGTCCACAGAACGACTTGCGTAGTCCAGCAGATCGACCTTCTGGGACATTTCTTCAAGTGCTTCCTGTGAATATTGCATTGATTATCCTTTCTTATCTTCAAATGGTGTTTCTGGCGGAGGAGCATGTTTTTCAGCTTCAACAATACGCATTAAATCACCAGTAAACTTAATATCGACATAATCATTTTCACTATGGATGTTTCCATTACGGTTTTTAACAACTTGCATCATAAAATTTCCACAAGAATAACCATCATTTCCTATTTGTGTAGGAGTTTTTTCTTTCCAATATAACAAAACATCAGCATAACGTTCAGTTTTAAAACTATCTGCTAACTGCCCAGTTATTCTATTTAACTGAAGTCCTGCAAGCACCGGAATGTTTAAATTGCCAGCTATCGACTTAAGATAATCAGCTAACAATCCCATGCTCTGACTAATTTCTGCAGCTCCGTATTTTTCTGTCGGTTTTATATAGTCATAAACAAGAAATCCAAGCTTGCCTTTGTTATACCATTTACGGCAAATTTGATCTACTTGTAATTTGCTAAATACTGGACAATACTCATGTACAAATCCTTTACATTTTTTTAAGTATTCAATGCTCTGATTTATTCGTTTCTCTTGTTCACTGTTATATCTACCACTTTTAATAGTCTTGACAGGAACACCGCTGAGATTTGCCAGTGCTCTCGGAAGAAATACCTTATCAGTCAGCTCAGAATCAATTATTACACACGGGATCTCCTGCTTTAAGGTATGCATTGTTTGTGCTAAGAAAAAGCTTGATTTCCCCTTACCAGTTTGTCCAGCAACCAGTACAAGCTCTCCTTTGCCAAACGTATAATATTCGTCCAAGGACGGAATTAGATTTGATACACCAAAGCTTCCATCGTCATTGCGATCTTCGCAAATCTCAGCCCATATATCATCTATTTTTTCACCAAATTGAACGCTATCACTACCAAAAACAAACTTTTCTACTACATTGCTAATTCCATTGTTAATGTAATCATTTAAATCATCTAACGAAATTTCATCATTAAAACATTCTTTGTTAATATCCTGAGTTAAAACGCATAGCTCTCTGCGAAATGCCAAACTTATCACGGTATTTGCAAGTAGTTTATATTCTTCATACGAACCCCTTGCTGCACCTCTAGCCGCATTAATATACTTTTGGAGATCAGTTAAACCAAAATGATCCGCCATTCGTTTACAACTGGCATTGCTATAAAGCACATTTTGTAAATTAAGGGCATCAATTTTCGTCACTCCATGTGTAACAAGCTCATTAATACCCCAAAATAACAACATGTTTTCTTGGTTATAAAAAAAACGTGGCTGTAAATTGTTATCTGAAAGCAAATATTCTGGATGATATATAAGACTGGCTATTACGCCACCCTCAGCCGCAGTATCAACGAGATCAGAAATCGCTTTGTTCACATTTTACACCCCCAATATGCTTGAAAACTTTGACTTGTTGGTTGTTTTATTAGATAAATCACTCTCTGGTAAATCTAACTGAAAATCTTCATCGTCATAAATAATTTTTTTAAATTCTCTTGCTATTTTTTCACTAAGTTTACGTTCCTGTTCTTTGTTCCAAGCATCAGAAACATCAAAATCTTGTACTATATAATACATGCCATGCGGATGTTTCAGCTTATCAGTTTTATGTTCTATATAATATTCTAGAGCGAACAAGATGTAATCCACATCAATCTTTTTATCAAAAACCATATTTTCAATTGTGTGCACCAATATACTAATCTGCTGACCAGTCATAATTGGATTAATATTATCAATAAATAGATTTCTGATTTTAACAATTGTTGTCATAATATGATAGCAATCATGGTGGTAGTAGCGAATACTACTACTACCACTTTTGACCGCATCTTCTTTTTTTAATTCCGTTGTTTCATGTAGCTTCGCACACTGGGCGTACCTACAATGAACCAATTTTTCGGTCTTCTTAGCCACGGATTACCTCCAAGTCAGAACGGCAACTCCTCATCCATATCAACAGGCACGTTCATAAAACTATCATTTCTTTTTGATGCAGAACTTGTACGAGATGGTGTTGCATTTTTGTAAGTGGTAGTTTTATTAATTTGCTCGGCATTCTGTGTATTATCAGATGGCACAAAGTCCCACTCATCAACAACAAAATCTGTAGTATAAACCTTAACACCGTCTTTATTAACGTATGATCCGGTTTGTACATGAGATTTTTCAATTATAATCGGTTTTCCTTTACAGAAATATTTCTGAATATTTTCTGCGTTTTTGTTGAACGCTGTAAATGAAGGATAATCAGCAGATGCATCTCCATCTCTTTTAAATTTTCTATCAACGGCAAGCGTAAATCTGCAAATAGCCATTGAATTTTCACCAGCTGTATACCTTGTTTCAGGATCTCTAACAAGTCTTCCGGTAAATTGACAATTATTCATATTGTATCTCCTTTAATATTAATTGTTTAATGCTTCAAGTTCAACAAGAAGCTGTTTCGCTATTTCAACATCTTTAATCGAATTCGGGTTGGGACTTCCACCAGTATATTTCTTAATAGTTTCCATCACATCGGAATTCGACTGACCCCCAGCAGCTTTAGCGGCTGCGATGATTTGAGCCTTAATTTCTTTAAGATCATCAGTAGGAACGTCATCTTCTTTTCTAACAACTGGGGTATATCCTTCGCCAGAATTTGCCCACTGAATAATCTTGCGACCGTGTGCCTCTGAGAGGATTGTTGGGCCTTCTTTGTCGAAAATATGAGTGTTATCCTTTTGGACTTCAGCCGTGTTTGTTTTCTGATCAATCAAAAACGTAACGGTGAATTCATACTCAAAACCGTCTCTCTGCTTTGCTCCAACACCAAGTTTCTGAACGTTTGTCTTACCCTTATCATCTTTGGTCATTTCATACTGGTCTTTACCACGCATTGTGGCGATGATATGGATTGGGCTATCTGCAATAGCATTAATAAATTTATTATGGCGAGGAGTTACCCTAGCCCATGACTGATATGTGCCACCAGCTTGCTGATGAAGTTCAAGACATCCGCCCTTGCCTTCCCATTCGTGTGATGAACTATCAATGATTAAGATGTCATATCCTTCTTGCACGGCAAACTCAATTAATTCAACATATTTTTCGGGGTTATGTGGCGGATCAACATCAACTATGTCGTAGTTAAACTCGTCAGCATAATAATAACCACGTTTTCCTTCCGTATTAGCAAGAAGAATCTTCGGATCTTTTCCGGTTTCTTTTTTTAATTCTTCTGCCATTCCAGTCGCAAGTCTTAACCCGCCATAGGTTTTTCCTCCGCCAGAAGGAGCCATCAGCGCCAACTTAACATATATTTTCTCTCTCTTCGCTTTTTTTACTTGAAATGCCATACTATTCCTCCTTACCTTATATCAACTTCTCCATAACGAAGATCGTTATTAATTAAAATTTTATAATCCGCAAACTCCAGCATGCCATCATGTAACTGAATTATATCGTCTGGTCGTTCTTCCCTCAATCCTCCTAGCGTACTCTGAGACATAATTAGATATGGCAACATAGCTTCTCGTTCCGCAAATTTGTCGGCTTCCTCGACCAGATAACCATCGTCAATATGATTAACTGCAATATTTATTCTCAAAATCCAAACCTCTCTTTGTATTCTGCTAATCCATTTGAAACATAAATTAATCTGTGTTTATCATCATATATTTCCAGATGTTCGTCTTGACCTTCATAAATCTGGATCAGTGTATCTATATCTTTTGTAGTGTTAAACGTATGTCTACTGCCAAAAGAATACGCCACAACATAATACCCCGGGACTTCCTCGTATTCGCATAAATCCTCCCAATCTCCAAAACATCCACTGACTTTGCAGTATTCCAATCCACCGTCAACTGCAATCGTTTTGCAGCTACATTCTTGGATATCATGTACAAACTTTGACTCTATTATATCTCCACAGCAATTGCATTTTACTGCGTTTCTTATAAGCCTTTTCAACGTCCATCATCCTCTGTCATTTGAAAATACCTTATCATTTCTTCTGCCGTTTTCTTATCAATGACGCATAATCCAAACTTATCTAGGGTATCAATCAATTCTTCGCAATCTTTAGAAAACCATCCGCTTCTCTTGTATAAATCATCTTTATCAAATATTTTTAATAATTCGTTCATTCGTCTACCCATCCGTAATAATCAAAATCATTTTGATATTTACTACAATTTTTTGGCACATCAGCATAATATACAAATCCGGCTCTACGCTGTCGTTCAGCATACGCAATATTTGCATCGTCTGTATATCTGCCTTTTTTATCTTTTTGTAGCGACAAAGAGTATAACTCTTCATCTGATAAATTTTTTATTTCATTAACCGTCATCCATCTCGTCCTCCACTAAATTTATCCCAACGCTTTCGGATTTTATTAGCGGTTTCAGAGATATCTATTGTTTCATCTTCATTCCCGTCTTTATTATAACGGCGAATTGTATAAGACTCAGACATCTCCGGTTTATCAACAACACATTCTTCATATGCTTTTTTAATTTCGTCTTCTGATGCCGGAGGATCAACGCTATCGCCACGTTTTTCTCTAGATCTCCTAATATAATCTTCTCTATGTCTCCAATTTTTCTTGAAACAGTCAAAGCACCAAGGTGAATACCACCCATCGTTAATCATTGATACATCTGGTTTTCCGCAGCCTATGCAAATATTCTCTGAAAGAACACTATATTTATCTATGATGCGGTTTATTTTTTCAGTGTAACCATTTGTGTACATTCTTAGCTGACCATACTTCTCTTTTATTTCCAGAATTCTAAATGTATGTTCTAACCCAGCTTCTTTAATGGCATCACCAAGTTCTTCTAGAAATATATTGCCAAATGCCTTGTCCCATCCAGTTGCGCATCCCCACTCAATATACGAATAATCGTAATCGTCTGGAACTTTGTCAGTCCAACAATTACGAGGAATTAACCAAGAATATTTCTTTACTAACCGCCTATTCCGAATTTTTTCCTGTTTAGCTTTGCGTTTATTTTTCTTATTCACTCTGTAATATTTCATGTTAACTCCCACCAAAAATCAAATATCTTTTTGTAGCTACCACCATCAGGTATCTCTCCTTTATACCTTCTGATTTTTCTACTAGACAAACGTTTTAGGTATTTACTTCTCTTCCCGCGCCATTCCCTCTTAACATACTTCGTGTAATTAGGATTATCAGTATAAAATCCGTCATATCCGACCCTATATGCGCCGCTAGGATATCCCTGATCTTCATCTGCCAGACGCTCTAAATATTGCTTATATCTAACTTTACGTTTATAAGCGTTTAGTTTTCTTGGATGTCTTGAGTTTCTCTTCACATACTCGACCTCCTTTTCACATGGTTCAGAGTTTTTTATTAAACAGCCAAGTTTGTTACAATAGCACTCCATATAATTTTCATATTTAATATTATTAATATATGGACAAGTTTTACAAATCATTACAATCGCTCCTACTGTAATTGATGTAACGGGGGTAGTAGGATTCGAACCTACACATATGAGAGCCAAAATCTCATGCCTTAGCCATTTGGCGATACCCCTAGATCGGAAGCCTGTGAGTCGAACACAGCGCAACTGCTTTATAAGAACAGCCCCATCACCGCTTGGGTAGCTTCCGAATTTGCCAGATTCCATCCACCTTGAAGGATGGGCGTCTCCTGCCGTCTGGCTCGACAAGCTTTCGTTGGCGGATTAGCTCGCCCTTGCTGACTAGACATAGGCATTTCAGCCATTGCCATACACTTGTGCATATCAGCTTTAGACCTTGTGCAGGCAAGGATTTGCACCTTGCATGATTTTCGCCTCCCGGTTCGGCTACCTTCTCCCGATACTCTTAGAGTTGTGCGTCTACCTATTCCGCCACTGCACAACCATAGACGCATCAATGGCGATGATCCGCACGCTGAAACCATCGCTCATGATGCGAACAACAATGTTTCCATATCACGATTTATCATAAATACCATATTGAAAAAACCCAAAACAATTAAATTATTACTAAAACATGTCACCGAAAAAGAGCTTGAAAACATTGTTAATAGTACATCGTCATCGAAAGAAAAGATGGTCTCCGTTTTTCTTCATGCTATAAATGCGTGATTGGAATTGAGCAATAGGAATCGAACCTATATCTCCGCCTAATAACGGCGTTGTTTTTACCATTAAACTATACTCATGTTTACAGCCACCATACTCTCACATCTGTTTTATCGGCTGATCAGACCAATCCCGCCACTACACTACTTGTTTAGTGTAAACCTACCCTTGATGCTACAATTTGGCAGTTGCACGGCGTAATGTTGTACACCACTACGTCGATTTGTAAAATTTCTAGATGCCATTAATTATTTTCCCTATCAACTTGTTATAAAAAAGTTTTGCTGTAGGCATCTACTTAATAATTAATTTTTAAACGATATTTTTAACCGCTTCTTCAACAGCATTGTATCGCTTAGAATTAATAATGTCAAGAACAACTTTATACGGATCTGTCTCTCCAGACATCACCATATCAAGGAGTTGCACGGAAAATCCGCTCATCAAGACAACGCCAAGCTCGTTTTGCTGCATGGGAATTCCGTTTTTAATCTGTCCGGCGACATTCCAGAATATAATTCTGGGAAGTTTATATCCGGCATCGGCAAATCTTCTGGCAATCTCGTCAAACAAGCTGTCACTATTCCTACGCTGAATGGCATAGTCAAAACCCATGTCGCTTACAATCACGATATTCTTGGGCATATCATCTTGACTGCAATGATTAGCAATTGCTGTATTGAGAATTAACATCATAGTTTTCTCAATATTTGTATTGCTACAGTCATCCTCGTGATAGGTAGTAACCAATTCATCATGAAGGTTTTCGCAATTGCTCAGATCAATAATTTCTGGATTGGCAGAAAAAGTGATAAACTTACCTTTCCAAATCCCATGATTATGATCAGCCATATAGACAGCAAGCCCCGTTGCAACATCCAATGGCCTAACATTACCACTGTGAATGCCAGCCATCGACCCACTACCATCCCTAACCACAAGACAATTATCTAATGATTTTACTGGTAATGCTTTCCAAAGCTGTTCAAGAGTCTCGTCATAGCCTTTTATTTTGAACGAATACCATCCATCTTTCTGATTATATTTAGCGACAATCTCATGAGGCTGAAGAGTGTTTGCATTTATCTTTGTCTCTCCTTTTGTTAGAGACTCAAGATACTCTTTGCGGCGCTCACCATCATGCTCATTAAAGGCGGTCGAGTATTTGATATTCGCTTGAGAAGGAACAGTTTCATACTTGATTTCGCCCCATCGATTTGCAGAAGTTTTCACTTCTACGACATCAAGATATTCACGCATCCTAGAAAGAGTTTTGCGATACTGGCGAGGGGTCAGACCAAGGTAAGTGTAGATAATCTTAGCATAGTGACGACCTTGCCTCGATGAAGAGTTCTCGCTAGATAGCCATTTTGCCAAGAGTGATACTGGCTTCCCTTTTTCACAATCATCAATATCTTTTTCAAGTTGCGTTTTAACAAGAGCGCACACATCATTCTTGAGCGGAGTATCAAGCAAGTGCCAAAGATCATCCCATCTCCCATACTCCGAAACAAGACCAATGACTGCCTTACACACTTCTGGCTTATTCTCTGCGAGCCACTTCAAATAAGCACGAAAGATTTTTCGCTCACCATTTCCGCCTCTGCAATCACGCTCCCAGAAGAAGAACTTGTTGGCAACCAGTGGATTTTCAAAATATACCTTCGTGATCTCACGATTGATTTCGGTTTCATCCTTCTGGCGCAACGCCGTTGTTCCAAACAAGAAATCAAGTAACGCTTTGCCGGAGGTTTTATATGCAAGTGCGCCATTCTCGGTAAACGTCGTTTGCTTGTTCACTTCGTTTTCAAGTGCATTCATAAAATTAAACATAACATATCTCCTTTTCTAAACTAGATACTTCGGGGTGTTGACATTCCCCTAAACATTAAATATGGAGTCAAAAAAGTTGCTGTAAGTATCTAAAAACTAGGCACATTTATGGACTTGAACCATTTCAAAAAATTTTTCAGAATTTTCCTTTAACCATAATATTTGCTGTGTGTGCCTAAAACTAGACGGTATTGGAAAAATAGATTAGCAGTCTATACCAGATAAAATTGCTGTAACCGTCTATAATAATAATCTAGGTAGCATGGAAAATAGATTAACAGTCTATACCAAAATTATTGCTGTATCTACCTAAATCGGGGAAGTCTGAATCGAACAGACATCTGCGGCTTGCCCTAATTTTTCTATATATTTTTTGCTGTTTATGTCTGTGCTAGACATATAAAAAATATTTGCCGCTGTTTTGCCACTAAAACAATTCCCCGATAAACTAGGCGCTTAAAATATTTTTCCATAAAACTTGTCATAAATAAAAATTTGCTGTAAGCGCCTAAAGAGAGAGAAGAGGATTATATATGTATAACAAAGAAACCAGAGAATTATTTTTTGACTTTTGGTTTAGAATTTCTCCTCTGTTTCTGTGTCGCCTTTTTTTGTTGCTTTGGTTTGATTGTTTCACTTGTGTTACCACTGAATGAAACAGAATCCGCATTTACCCATATGCCATAGTCAAGACCATTAGCACCTTTAACTTGGTAATCTTCTAACCAAAGATCGCCAGTCGCCGGATCCCTATGTGTGACTGTGACTTCTTTTCCTTTATAATAGCCTTTCCGTGCGAAATACACGCCAGCTACATTCTCCACACCTACACCCATTACCATAAATCGATCTCCTTTAATGCATTTAATACTTTATTTATAGACATCATATCACTATTCAATTGCATTGTCAACACTCTTTTTAAAAAAATATTTAATACTTTATTCGGTAGTAGGTTCATCAATTTTTCCAATGTCAACAATCGTTGCACCAGATCCAGATACCATTGGAACATTGCCACTCCATTTATCAATTTTCTGTTTTTCAATAAGTTCAGACGTTAAAGACTCGGCAATCTTTTTATTGGCTTCGGCTTCTGCATCCGCTTTAATTCTAATAGCCTCGGCTTCGCCTTCCGCCTTTATTTTTGCCTTCTCCGCATTAATTTCTGCAACTTCCTTTTCCTGCTCGGCAGCGATTAGCGCAACTTCTTTGTCTTTATTAGCTTGGACGTTAGCCGTCTTTTGTTCAATTTGTGCGAGTTCTAAATTCTGCTGTGCCGTTACCTTCTGCTGTACTGCTGCTCTCGTCTCTTCGTCTGCATCAATATTAATGAGACTTACATTATCTACAACAATTCCATAACTATCAAATTTTTCTGCTATATAATCTGTAAGCGCAACATTTAAGTTGGCACGTTCATCACCAAGAATATCTGTGACAGGATATTTAGCTGTTACTTCTTTTGTCCATGAAATAATATTAGGCTTAATAAATTCATCCCTAATTTCCTTACCAGATCTACCCTTAAACCTCGTAAAAATCTGCGGCACATCGTCTGCGTTATATCTATAAGTAAATGTAAGATC
>Ga0310690_10004338_pt1 | contig 20214 bp, 7 predicted proteins | sample AusTroGonzalo_MG_2_FD_207661 | JGI IMG/M metagenome (GOLD analysis project Ga0310690, IMG submission 207661) | Bovine rumen microbial communities from tropical cattle in Woodstock, Queensland, Australia - Gonzalo_04 (v2) (version 2) | ecosystem: Host-associated > Mammals > Digestive system >...
TGCTGGTTCTTAAGATCCTCGCCGTGATTCTCGGCATCGTCGGCCTCGTGGGATGTATCCTTCCGGTCATCCCCGGGCCGCCGTTGTCGTGGGTCGGCCTGCTGCTGGTTTACCTGACGCATCCCGAGGGCATGACCGGAGGTTTCCTGATTGCCTGGCTCGTGGTGGCCGTCGTGGTTACTGTGTTGGACTATCTGGTCCCTTCCTGGATCACCACCAAGACCGGTGGCTCAAGGGCCGCTGCGCGCGGCACGTTGGTCGGGATGCTTATCGGCATTATTTTCTTCCCGCCCTGGGGCATGATCGCGGGCAGCTTCCTGGGAGCGTTGCTTTCCGAAGTCATCTTCAACGGCCGCGACGTGATGGGCTCCCTCAAGCCTGCCTTCGGCTCCTTCCTCGGCTTCCTTCTGAGCACCGGCCTGAAACTCACCGCCAGCGGCGTGATGCTCTTCTACATCATCAAGTTCCTATAGATGCCCGATCAGGTCGGGCATGACAGCAAAAAAGAGCCGCTCTTTCGAACGGCTCTTTCGTCATGCCCGGCATGACCGGGCATCTCTGGTTTTACCAACCCGGGTTCTGCGTGATGGAGTAACCCTTGTCAGCATACTGACGGATCACATCCGAGCAGATCGGTTCGAGGTAGTTGCGGACATCCACGTTGAGCGGATCGCGGTCGGCGATGTTCTGCGGGATGAGGAAGCCTTCCATCTGGTCGGCATTGCCGTCGATGTAGACGTTGTTGGCATCGAAGGTACCGTCGAAGAACAGGCGGTCGCCGAGGATGATCTGGCCCTTGCTGTTGTAGCCGGCGATGTGCTTCACGCTAACGACACCCACATTGGCCTTCACGAGGAGGTTGTATTTACGCTTGGTGAGCTGCTGGCTCTTGTCGAGTTCGACCCAGCCGCCGACGAGGAGGTCGGGGTTGTTGGCGCCGAGCATCAGCTCCATCTGGCCCCAGCGACGGATGTCGAGGACGCGGTACTGCTCCATGAAGAACTCCATGCGGCGCTCGCGGCGGATCTCCCAGAGGATCGGGCTCACGAACTTGCCGGTAACGGCGTAGGAGTGGCAGGCCTTCTGGGCGTCGGAAGTACGCTCGGGATCGAAGCTGTCGTTGACCCAGCTCAGCTGGAGCGGAGCGGTCAGCTTCACACCCTTGGCCTGGGCCACGGCGTCGATCGGACGGGTACGGATGGCGTTGATGGACCTGTCGAGGTCGGCCTGCGTGACGGCAGGACCGCCGAAGTGCTCGGCGAGCTCAGCCTTTGCCTCGAGCCAGTTCAGGACCGTCTCGGAGTAGCGGACGCAAGGATAACCGTTCTCGTTCGTGCAGGAAGCATACTGCGGCGGGCAGGCCGGAGCGCCATCGACGCCGTAGGTCAGACCCGTACGGTCGATGAACTTCTCGACGTAGAGGCCGGTCGCGGAGGAACGCGGCTCATCCCAGAACGTGCCCTCGAAACGGGCGTCGCGGGTGACCACCATGTCCTGCATTCTCCAACTCTCAACGTTCTCGACGGTGGAGGAGTTGTACGGCTTGCCGTCCTGGCAGATCCAGGCCTTCAGGGTGGAGAGGTTGCCGGCCATAGACTGGCCCTCGCCGCCACCGTTACCGCCCGCATAGGAAGCGATGCAGTGCTGGTTGGAAGACTGGATGCTCTTGTTGTAGGTACGATAGAGGATCACCTCGCCGGCAGTACCGGTCAGCGTCGTGTAGAGGTGGCCGAAGAGTTCGTGCATCGGGGTGTTGAAGGTGAAGCTGCCGTTGTCCATCACATAGGCGGCGAACTTCTGGGCGGCCTCCAGGTACTTCTTGGCGTGGCCGTCGATGTCGGTGACGGTCTGCATGGCCTGGTCGGTCTTGTGATAGATGTACCAGGTGCCTTCGAACAGCATGCAGCGGGAAGCGATGGTACCCACGACGAACTTGTTCACGTAGTCGGTGCCGTCGTTCTTGCGGACGTTGTCCATGGCGTAGTTGAAGTCCTCGAGGCAGCCGTCCATCACGAGCGAACGGGGATCGCGGTCCTTGTACATGTCATCCGTGTCGTTGGTAGCCACTTCATGATCGTAGTACGGCACGTCACCGAAGGACTGCACGAAGCGGGAATATTCCCAGCCGCGGAAGAAACGGGCGACGCCCATCCAGTGGCTGTACTGCTCGTCGGTGAGACGACCATCCTCCCGCATCATCTCGAGACGATTCATCAGGAGGTTCCACTTGCGGATGTAGGCGAAGTTCCACGGGCCGGCGCCGCGGCGCTGCAGCCAGTAGCCGCGATAACCGAGCTCGGCACGATACCAGTTGTCGGCAGGGAGGGAGACGAGGATGGCGGCCTGGGTACCGGTGGTGGTACGATCGTCACTCATCTCGTAGGAGTAGCAGGCCGGAGCGTACACGGAACCCCAGTTGTCGGAGTAGCCGCAGAAGTACGATCCGTACGCGCCGTTGACGAAGAGGCGGACATTGTTCTCGGTAGTCCAGTAAGAACCGTCGTCCATGCTCGTCAGCGAGTCACGCGTCAGGAAATCATTCACGTTGCAGCTGACAAGCGTCAGTGCCGCGAAAGCCATCAGGATGTATGATATTTTTTTCATATTGTATACCTTAAATTAGAACGTGAGCTGAACGCCAATCGAAGCACTCTTGAATGCCGGGGCACCGACACCCGCGAAGCCCGAGTTGTAGTTGCTGGAGTTGAGATAGGAGTAACCGGCGATCTCCTCGACGTCGATAGGAATACCCTTGAGGTGATCGAAGGTCAGGTAGTTCTCGAGGGAGACATAGAAGCGGAGCTTGTCGATGAACGCCTTGCGGGTGAGCTTCTGCGGCAGGGTGTAACCGAGGGTCACGTTCTTGAGTCGCAGGTAAGCCATGTTCAGCATGTACTTGTCGTTGTCCGTCATGTTGAAGGAACGGCTGCGGCCGAGGGATGCCGCACGCGGATAGAAGGCGTCGTAGTTGGCCTCGATCACGTTGCCGGCGGCGTCCTTGGTCTCATACCAGAAGTCGGCGCAGAAGACCTGTGCGGAACCACCATCGGTGGTGATGGCATAACCAGGAACGGTGAGCCACGAAGAACCCAGCATGTCGCGCTTGCCGATGCCCTGCCAGAACATTGAGAAGTCGATGCCCTTCCAGCCCAGGTCAACGCGGAAGCTGTACTCGTAACGCGGCGTGGTGTTACCGATGACGGTAAGGTCGCCGTGGTCGTCGATCAGCTGCTTGCCGTTGTCGATGACGCCGTCGCCGTTGAGGTCGACGAACTTGACGTCACCAGGACCGGAGATCAGGTTGCCCGAGGTGATCTTGCCCTGGGTAGCGTAGTTCTTGCCGTCGGCATACTGGTAGATGGCGCCGTAGGCATCGGTGCCGCGCACCAGCGCGCCGTTCTCCCACTTGAAGTCGTCGTTCTGGAACAGGCGGTCCACCTTGTAGCCCCAGATTTCGCCGTAGGTCTTGCCGTTGTACCAGCCGCCGATGGAGGTAGCGGTACCATACTCATCAATGGTCGTGACTGCGTCGGCGAGGGAGGCGGTGACGTTCAGGCTGAAGCCGTTGTCGAAGAGGTGACCGTAGTTGAGGGAGAGTTCCCAACCGTCGGTGTGCAGCTTACCGAAGTTGCCCTGCGGGGCGGTAGCACCGATGTTGTAGCTCAGACCCTCCATGCCGACGATCATGTCCTTGGTCGTACGGCGGAACCAGTCGAAGGTCACGTTGAAGGAGTTGAACAGCGACAGGTCGATACCGAAGTCGAGGGTCTCGATGCGCTGCCAGGTGATGTCGGATGCCACGAGGCCCGGCGTGGAATAAGCATAGTCGCGGACACCGCTGTGCTGCCAGTAGTCGGTCAGGAGGCTCATCGTCGGGATGTAGAGCGAGGAGGCGACGGACTGGTCACCGATCGAACCCCACGATGCGCGGAGTTTCAGGTTGCTCAGCACGTTCTTGGCACCTTCCATCCAGGGCTCCTCGGTCACACGCCAACCGGCGGAGAAGGACGGGAACCACTGCCATTTCAGGTGGGTCGGGAACTTGGAGGTACCATCGTAACGGAGGTTGGCCTCGAGGAGGTAGCGCTCCTTGTAGTTATAGTTGATACGGCCGAAGAAACCGAGGGTCGAGTTCCAGGAGGCGGAACCGCCGGAGGTCTGCGTACCGATGGCCAGGTCGAACTGCGGGTTGTTGATGTCAAGCAGGTCGCGACGTTGTCCCCATACGCCCGTATACTTGTAGTCCACGGAGTTCATACCGAGCAGGAAGTGGAAGTGGTGGGCGTCCGCGATGTTCAGCGTGTAGTCCGTGGTCACGTTCCAGGTCTGGCGGGTGGAGGTGAAGGAATCCTGGTAGATCAGGTCATAGGAAGAGGTGTAGTCTTCCACGAGCAACTGTTTGGCGACGAACGAGGAAGGCAGACCGTTGTAGGTGTACCACTCGTTGTTGGCCATCGTCGTGCCGTCCACGTTGACGGCGGAGCTCCAGGAGTTGCCGGCCCAGTAGCGGATACCGGGATCGTGTTCCTGCGAGTTGTTGTTGGAGTAGGTGTAGTCGACGTTGATGTTCCAGTTCTTGATCGGGGTGATCGTCGTACCGGCGTTCACGCTCACGTAGCTCTTCTTGATCGTGGCCTGGTTGGCGGTCTTCAGCTCATACACACCCGTACGGATGTTGTTGCCGTACTCGTCCTTGTCCACGAGCGGGTAGGTAGGTCCCCAGCGATAGAGGTAGTACCAGACGTCGGCCGTGGTGGAAGACGTCGCGTAGGCCCAGGACTTCGTGGAGTTGGTATACATGATACCGCCGTGCACGTTGATGAAGTCGTTGATCTGGGTGTCGACGCGGACGTTGGCGTTATAGCGGCGGAACCAGTCCTTGTCCGTCACCTTCAGCATGCCGTTCTGGTTGAGGTAACCGAGGCTGATGTTGAAGTTGGTCTTGCCCTTGCTGCCGGCCACGGAGATGTTGTGGGTCTGCGTCGGGGCGTTCTTGCGGACGTAGTAGTCGTACGGGTTGTAAGTACGGACACCGATCTTGCGGTTCGAAGCGTCCACGTACCAGTCACGGCCGTACACCATCGGGTCGTTCGGGCCCACGGTGCTGCCGTATTTCTCCTTCCATGCGACGGCGGCGTTGTAGCCCGCGCGGTCGATGAGCCAGAAGGCGCCGACCGGGGTGTAGGTGCCGAGGCGCTCGGCTGCCTCCACCGTGTAGTGCAGACCGTCGACGTCAGCGATGCCGCCCATGTTCACGAGGTTCTGGAACGACACGTTGCCGGAGTAGGTCACGTGCACGGCCTCTTTCTCCTTGGAACCGTGCTTCGAGTTGATCAGGATCACACCGAAGGCTGCCTTCGCACCGTAGATGGAAGCGGAGGCCGCATCCTTCAGCACGGAGATCGACTCGATGTCGTCCGGGTTAATCAGGTTCAGGGAAGGAATCTCGACGTTGTCGAGGAGGATCAGCGGGGCTGCCGAACCGTTGTAGGAACCGACCTGACCGCGGATGCGGATGATGGCGTCGGAACCGACCTCGGTGGAACCGATACGGACGTTCAGACCAGGGGTAGCGCCCTGGAGGCCACGGCCGATATCAGGGATAGGACGGCTTTCCAGCTGTTTCGATGCGTCGATCGATGCCACGGCACCGGTCAGGTTCGCCTTCTTCTGCGTACCGAAACCGACGACAACCGCGTTGTCGAGCATCAGGGCGTCATCGGCCAGGATGACGTCCACCACTTTGCGACCGGCCACGGCGACCTCCTGGGTCTTGTAGCCGATGCAGGTGAACTGAAGGGTACCGTTGGCGGGTACGTTGATGGAATATCCACCGTCGACGTTGGTCGACGTACCGGTGGACGTCCCGGCAACAACCACGTAGGCACCTATGATCGGCTCATTGTTCTTATCGACTACCTTACCGGTAACGACAATGTTCTGAGCCAGCAGCGACCCTGCTGAGAGGACCACTGCACACACGGCCGCAAGGAAACGGCCAAGTTTTTTGGAAACGAACATAGATGAATTTTTAGGTTAAAAAGAAATTGATACCTTATTACATTAATCAATTTTTGTTGTTTCAGTTTTTTCACGGGGCCGGGAATCCGCTTCCCGATTCTCACCCCAGCATACAAAGATAGCAACTTTTCTCAATATTGTTGTCTATTTGTTTGAAAAGTTTGAACATTCCAAAAAGGGGTCGGCCACTTTTTTCAACAGAATATGAACAATTTTGAAAGAAATGATTAACTTTGTGAGTTCCCGCGCCTGTGCACAAACGCGCTTTGGGAGCCCCTCAGAAAGGGAAAACAATTGTAGTTTTAAACAATACACAATTCATTAATCTAAAAAGTAACCCTATGTGCATTCAAAAACTTTCAAATCTTAAGAGATTTGTCTTGGCAGCAATAGCGGTGCTGACTGTGTCGGCGGCCGCCTTTGCGCAGAATGTGACCATTACCGGCAAGGTGGTGGACAGCAAAAATGAGCCGATCGTGGGTGCTTACGTCGTCGTGGAAGGAACGACGCTCGGTACGTCTACCGACATTGACGGTGCGTACAAGCTTGTTGCTCCCGGCAACGGAACGCTTACCTTTACCTGCATCGGTTACAAGACCCAGTCCGTGGTGGTCGGCGGTCGCAACGTGATCGACGTCATCCTGGCTGACGATGCAGAGATGCTGCAGGAGACCGTCGTGACGGCTCTCGGCATCAAGAAGGAGAAGAAATCCCTGGGTTATGCGGTGGAAGACCTCAGCGCGTCCGAGCTGATGAAGAACAAGACCGCCAACCCGATCTCCTCCCTCTCCGGCAAGATCGCTGGTGTGAACATCACCCAGTCTTCCGGTGCAGCGGGTGCCGGTGCGCAGATCATCCTGCGTGGTGGTACCTCCGCCGCTGAAGGCAAGGACAACCAGCCGCTGTTCGTGGTCGACGGTATCATCTACGATAACTCCTCGGGAGCCGTCGGTAACTCCGCATTCGACGGTACGACCCGTTCCTCCATCACCTCGTCCAACCGTGTGATGGATATCAACCCTGAGGATATCGAGAGCATGTCCGTGCTGAAGGGCCCTGCCGCTTCCGCACTGTACGGCTCCCGCGCCGCTAACGGCGTGGTCCTCATCACCACCAAGAAAGGTAAGGACGGTGCCGTGGAGGTCAACGTGAACGCGAAGGTCACGACCGCCTGGGCCAAGAGCCTGCCCGCAGTCCAGAACCAGTTCGTCCGCGGCCGCATGCAGGACCAGTACTCCGGCGGCAGCTACACGGGCACCGTGTTCATGGATGACACCTACAACTCCTGGGGTGAGAAAGGCGTCCGCTTCTATGACAATATCGGCGATTTCTTCCGCACCGGTGTCACCTACGACGGCAACGTCAGCGTAGCCGGCGGTACGAAGAACAGCAACTTCTTCCTCTCCGGTTCCTACTTCAACCAGGGCGGTATCGTCCGCAACACCGGTTATGAGAAATACACCGTGCGTTTCAACGGCGAGCAGAAGTTCGGCATCTTCACCTTCGGTGCCAACGTCGCCTACTCGCAGGCCCACACCAACAAGACGCTGACCGGCGCCCTCTACGGCTCCTCCGGTTCCGGCGCCCTGACCAGCCTCTACACCTGGGCTCCTTCCAACAACATGTCCCACTATCTGAACGACGACGGCACCCGCTATCGTCAGTTCGGCGACAAGTACGACCCGTGGGATGAGGTGGAGAACCCGTACTGGATTATCAATAAATTTAAGGTGTACGACGACAACAACCGTTTCACCGGCAGCGTGAGCGTCCGTGCCGACATCACCAAGTGGTGGAACATTACCTACCGCCTTGGCCTCGATACTTACACCACCACCGATTCCAAACGCATCGCTCCGGGTTCGGTGATCAAGCAGGTCTGGCAGAAAGGTATGCTCTCCGACAACAAGGGCACTTATCAGTACATCAACAACACCGTCCTGTCGAACATGAACAAGAAGTTCGGCGACTTCGACCTCGGCCTGCTGCTCGGTGCCTCCACCGACCAGACCAAGCGCGAAAGCATCTACATGCTGGCCTACAACTTCTCGGTGCCTGAGTTCTTCTCCTATGCCAACACCGACAACGAATACAAACGCTTCTCGCATGGCAGCAGCCTGAAACGCCTCATCGGTGTATTCGGCGAGTTCCGCGCTTCGTGGAGAAACACCGTGTTCCTGACGGTTACCGGCCGTAACGACTGGACCTCTACCCTCCCGATCGAGAACCGTTCCTACTTCTATCCGTCCGTGAGTGGTTCCGTGGTCTTCACCCAGCCGCTCCACGATGCTGGCATCATGAGCGACGATATCCTCTCCTTCGGTAAGATCCGCGCTTCGTGGGCGAAGGTAGGTAAGGATACCGGCGTGTACGAGACCGCTACTTCCCTGTGGCCTGTCGGTACGTATCTCACCGGCCTGATCGGTATCGGTAACAGCTGGGAGCGTGGCAACCCGTACCTGAAGCCGGAGATGACGCGTTCCACCGAGCTCGGTCTCGAACTGAGTTTCTTCAAGAACCGCCTGCACATCGACTACGCATACTACACCAACGACTCGTTCAACCAGATCCTGAGCCCGCGCGGACCGCAGTCCACGGGTTACATCTTCTGCTCGATCAACGCTGGTAACGTGTACAACAAAGGTCAGGAACTCTCCATCAGCGGTACGCCGATCGAGACCCGTGACTTCACTTGGGACATGGCCCTCAACATGGCTGGCAACCGCGGTAAGCTGGACGGCCTGCCGGGCGGTATCACCGTCATGTACCTGACCGATATCCAGTACGGCTACGCCCGTGCAGCTTCCTTCAACGGCGGCAACTTCATGGGTATCGAAGGTTCCACCTGGAACCGTGACGACAACGGCAACGTGATCCTTGACAAGAACGGCATGCCGACCTACTCTTCCTCTTATCAGGAAGTCGGTAACCGCGAGGCCTACATGAACGGCGGTTTCAACAACACCCTGACCTGGAAGGGCCTCAGCTTCAACATGCTGTGGGAGTTCCGCATCGGTGGTGACGTGTACAACGGTACGCAGTACGCCATGGACGTGGCCGGTACCAGCAAGTTCTCGGGCGATGTCCGCAACCAGACCCTGACCGTGTCGGGCGTCGATGCGAACGGCAACCCGGTGAGCAACAGCTGGAGCCCTGGTTCCACCTACATGTATGATGGTAAGGAAGTCAGTGGTCTGAACATCATCCAGAACTACTACCAGAACTACTATCCGCGCGAGACGGCCAACTACCTGACCAAGGTCAACCTGCTCCGCCTCCGCACCCTCTCGCTGAGCTACCAGTTCCCTAAGAAGTGGATGGACAAGACCGGTTTCATCAAACGTGCCTCCATCTCCGTGGCGGGCAACAACCTGCTCCTGTTCACCAACTTCGACGGCGATCCTGAGGTCGCTACGGCTGGCGCCGGTGTCGGTGGTTCTTCTTCCGTCGGTTTCGCATACTGCGATATCCCGTCTACTTCCGGCATGACCTTCGGTCTCAACCTGACCTTCTAATGACAAGAACGATTAATCTACGAAGAATATGAAATACATTAAATCCATATTGATGGCATTCGTCTGCGTGCTGGCTCTGGCTTCCTGCAACGAATGGCTTGATGTGAATACCGACCCCGAGAATCCTTCCTCGGAGAGCGCCCTCTTCCAGAATCGTCTTGCACACATTGAGTTCTATACCAACAGCGCGAACCAGTTCGCCGCTTGGCGTACCAGCATGTCAATGGGTGATTGGACGAGATACTTCAACGGTGGCAACTACTGGCACATGTCCTACTGGTATCCCGTGTCCGGCGCCGTCACGACCGCTTATCAGTGGTGGTTCGTGGGTGCAGCCTGCAACATCGGTGACATGTACGACAAGGCCTATGCCGCTGAGGCATGGCACTATTGCGGTGTCGCCAAGGTGATCCGCGCCTATGGCTTCATGCTGATGACCGACCTCCACGGTGAGATGCCGTACACCGACGCCCTGAGCGAGAACGCTACGCCGGTCTACGACAACGGCAAGACCATCTACCTCGGTGTCCTCGCTGAACTCGACGAAGGTATCGAATTCCTGAGCCGCAGCCAGGCAGCCGACCTGCCGTCCCTCGCAGAGGGTGACTGGTGGGGCGGCGGCAACGTCCAGAAATGGATCAAGTTCGCCAACCTGCTGAAGGCCCGCTATTGCGCCAAGCTGAACAAGAAGCAGACCGGTAGCTACCTCGAAGGCAAGTACGATACCGCCACGATCCTCGCCGCCCTCAACGCAGGTCCGCAGAGCATCGACGACGATATGGTGATCTTCCACACCGACGACAACTCCCAGACGCACGACGTGCTCGGTTGGGATGAGCCGATCGACTACTCCCCGATCTTCTCCGTGTGCGGTATGAACGCCGGCTACATGGTGACCGAGACCCTCGTGAAGAACCTCACCGACTTCGGTGGCTACGGTGTCGAAGACCCGCGCGCCGACAAGGTGATCCCTTGGGCATACGACTCCAAGAACAAGGAGAACTCCCCGAAGGACATCAAGTGGGATGGCAACTGGCGTCGTTCCCGTGGTGTCGACATGACCTCGACCGACAGCCCGAACCTCTCCAGCGGTCCGCTCCGCGCAGCCTGGAACGCCAGCAAGGGTTGGTATGTTGACTCTGATGTCGCTGCCCGCCAGGATGATATCTACTATGTGGAGTGCACCTCGTACTGCAAGGGCTACTTCGGTGGCGACAACATCCTCTACTATCGTGCCGGTCGTACCGCGCCGGAGTCCGCTGAGTCCGGTTCGTTCTACAGCCGCGTTTCCTCGCCGACCTACCTGGGTACCTATGCAGAGGCCTGCTTCATCAAGGCTGAGATCCTCTACAACCAGGGCGACAAGTCCGGTGCCTTCACCGCTTACAAGAACGGTATCAAGGCTTCCATGGACCGCATGAACGTGAGCCTCGAGAAGTGGGTCGCTGAAGATCCCGCCCTCGCCGACTGCCCTTCGTTCACCCCGATGACCAGCTCCGACATCAACTACTACCTGAACAACGGTATCGGTACCGCAGCTGATCTGACCCTCGGCAAGATCATGACGCAGAAACGTCTGGCCCTCCACTACTCCGTGGAGATCTGGAACGACATGCGCCGCTACGACTTCGACGAGAACATCTTCCTGAACTGGAAGCAGCCGATCTACCACGACTATGTGGACGCCGCCAAGCGCGCCATCCCGGCCGGCAAGCAGCTCCGTCGTTGGCAGCAGTGCTCGCACGAGTACAACTACAACAAGGTCAACCTGCAGGCCATCGCCAGCGAGGTCCCGGGTGCCAAAGTCGACAGCGACATGTGGAACACCGAGCCCGATGTCTGGACGATCAACGTCTGGTGGGATTCGAACCAGCAGTAGAACTCAGTCGAGGACGTTAAAGTCTTTGATCTTTTCAGCGAGGGCAGTCATGTCCTCGCTGATTTTTTTGTTGGTGATCTTGGCGTAGATCTGGGTTGTGCGGATGTTGGTGTGGCCGAGGATGCTGCTGAGGGTTTCGATGGGAATGCCCTTCGAGAGTGAAAGGGTCGCGAACGTGTGCCGCGCAATGTGGAAGGTGATGCGCGTGGCGATGCCGCACTTGCGGCCCAGGTCGACCAGGTACTCGTTGCAACAGTTGTTGCTCGGAATCTTGAAGATGTGCTCCGCCTGGCGATCGCCGTGCTGTTCGAGGATACGGCGCGGGATGTCGAGCAGCAGCAGGTTCGAAGGGGTCTTGGTCTTGCGGCGCCGCGTCACAATCCAGGTCTGCCCCTCGAACAGGGTGCGGATATTGTCCCAGCGCAGCGCCTTGATGTCGGAATACGAGAGCCCGGTGAAGGCGGAGAATGCGAACAGGTCGCGGACCAGGCGCTGGGTGGGATGCTCGAGCGGGTACTGCAGCACGCGCTGCAACTCCTCCTCAGTCAGATACCCGCGTTCTACCTGCTCGAACCGGTTCTTGTAGGTAGCGAAGGGATCGGAGCGGATGGCCCCTGCAGCCCGAGCTAGCGAGATGATATGCTTGAACGCGATCATGTAGACCCAGACCGTATTGTTCTTCAGTCCCAGCGTCACCCGAAGGTACTGCTCGAAACCGTTGATCATCGAGATGGTCACGTATTTGACACGTACGTCCTGCAGGTTGTAGCGCTGGCGGATGAAGGTACGGAGGTGACGATACACCACTGAATAACGCTCGTAGCTGCTCTTCGATTTGCCGTGTCCCACCGACGAACGAAAATCTTCGAGGTACTTGTTGAACATATAGAGGAGCATCTCCTGGCGGTCGGGCGTACCCAGTGTGTAGTCTTTCAGCCACTGGGGACGGATGGACCCGTATTCCTGCAAGATGGCGGCGAAGTCGGCCAGCAGTTGCTCGCGCATCTGCCGCAGCTGCAGGTTGATGGCCTGTGATTCTTCGTCGCCTCCCGACATCTCGCCCGCACCTGCATCCCACTTCGCAACATCGATACGCCGCTTGCAGCTGAAGCTCGTACTCTCCCCGTCGATGGTCAAGCGGCACATCAACGGCAGTTTCCCGTCCTTGGCGGGACTCCCGTGTTTGAGGTAGAATAGGATGCTGAGTTTGCTTCTCACGAAGTAAAAGTAACGATAATTTTGCGAAAAGGTAACGAAAAGATGATGAAATGTGCTGTATTTCAGCGATTTCGATTTTTAACCTAAAATTTCATCTATGTTCGTTTCCAAAAAACTTGGCCGTTTCCTTGCGGCTGTGTGTGCAGTGGTCCTGTCAATGGGGTCGCTGATGGCTCAGAACATTACCGTCACCGGTAAGGTGGTCGATAAGAACAATGAGCCGATCATAGGTGCCTACGTGGTTGTTGCCGGGACGTCCACCGGTACGTCGACCAACGTCGACGGTGGATATTCCATCAACGTGCCCGCCAACGGTACCCTTCAGTTCACCTGCATCGGCTACAAGACCCAGGAGGTCGCCGTGGCCGGTCGTAAAGTGGTGGACGTCATCCTGGCCGATGACGCCCTGATGCTCGACAACGCGGTTGTCGTCGGTTTCGGTACGCAGAAGAAGGCGAACCTGACCGGTGCCGTGGCATCGATCGACGCATCGAAACAGCTGGAAAGCCGTCCTATCCCTGATATCGGCCGTGGCCTCCAGGGCGCTACCCCTGGTCTGAACGTCCGTATCGGTTCCACCGAGGTCGGTTCCGACGCCATCATCCGCATCCGCGGTCAGGTCGGTTCCTACAACGGTTCGGCAGCCCCGCTGATCCTCCTCGACAACGTCGAGATTCCTTCCCTGAACCTGATTAACCCGGACGACATCGAGTCGATCTCCGTGCTGAAGGATGCGGCCTCCGCTTCCATCTACGGTGCGAAGGCAGCCTTCGGTGTGATCCTGATCAACTCGAAGCACGGTTCCAAGGAGAAAGAGGCCGTGCACGTGACCTACTCCGGCAACGTGTCGTTCCAGAACCTCGTGAACATGGGCGGCATCGCTGACGTCGACGGTCTGCACTACACGGTGGAGGCAGCCGAGCGCCTCGGCACCTACACCCCGGTCGGCGCCTTCTGGCTCATCGACCGCGCGGGCTACAACGCCGCCGTCGCATGGAAGGAGAAATACGGCAGCACCGTGGGCCCGAACGACCCGATGGTGTACGGCCGTGACTGGTACGTGGACGCTTCGAACCGCAAGATCGGTGTCCGTACTTACAACCCGTACGACTACTACGTCCGCAAGAACGCCCCGACGCAGACCCACAACATCTCCGTGGCCGGCAGCAAGGGCAAGACCAACTTCAACATCAGCCTCGGTTACCTCAACCAGAACGGCATGCTGAAGGTGACGGACAAGGACTGGTTCCGCCGCTATAACGCCAACGTCCGCGTCGACACCCAGATCAACGACTTCATCAACGTGCACGGCGGTATCATGTATACCAACTCCACGAAGTCCTGGGCCTACGCGACGTCTTCCACCACGGCCGACGTCTGGTACTACCTCTATCGCTGGGGACCTACCTACCCGCTCGTGGACAAGGACGAGTACGGCAACAACATCCGTACGGGTGTGTATGAGCTGAAGACCGCCAACCAGGCCACGATCAAGAAGAGCTACGTGAGCGTGAACGCCGGTACGACGATCACCCCGCTCAAGAACTGGAACATCAACGTCGACTACACCTACTCCAACAACAACTCGCAGGAGAAAGATCCCGGTATCCGTTACTTCGCCGGCAACTCCTGGAGCTCCGCTGTCAACGTGGACGGCACGACGATGGCCAACAACGAGTGGTATACCTACAACGGTCTGCCGCAGAGCTTCGTGGCCAAGCAGCTGCAGCAGCAGGATTACACCTCTTCTTATGACCTGATCTATCAGGATTCCTTCACCTCTACCCGCCAGACCTGGAACGTGACCACGGACTACACGCTGAACATCGCGGACGCCCACCACTTCCACTTCCTGCTCGGTATGAACTCCGTGGACTACCGTTACACCGGTGTCTGGGGACAGCGCAAGGACCTGCTTGACATCAACAACCCGCAGTTCGATCTGGCAACCGGTACGCAGACCTCCGGCGGTTCCGCCTCCTGGAGCTCGACCCTCGGTTTCTTCGGTCGTATCAACTATAACTACAAGGAGCGCTACCTCCTCGAGGCCAACCTTCGTTACGACGGTACCTCCAAGTTCCCGACCCACCTGAAATGGCAGTGGTTCCCTTCCTTCTCCGCCGGTTGGCGCGTGACCGAGGAGCCCTGGATGGAAGGTGCCAAGAACGTGCTGAGCAACTTGAAGATCCGCGCATCTTGGGGTTCGATCGGTGACCAGTCCGTCGCCTCTTCGCTCTACATCCCGACGATGAGCCTCATCACTGACTACTGGCAGCACAGCGGTGTCCGCGACTACGCGTTCTCCACGCCGGGCCTCGTGGCATCCGACATCACCTGGCAGCGTATCGAGACCCTCGACTTCGGTATCGACCTGTCGCTGTTCAACTCCTTCAACGTGACCTTCGACTGGTTCCGCCGTACGACCAAGGACATGATCGTCGGCATGGAGGGTCTGAGCTACAACATCGGTGCTACCGCCCCGCAGGGCAACTTCGGTAAGCTGCACACCGACGGTTGGGAACTCTCCCTCAACTACGGTCACCTCTTCGACAACGGCTTCAGCCTGAACGTCACCGCCTCCCTCGCCGACGCAGTCACGACCATTGATGAGTATGGTACCGCTACCTCCATCGGCGGCTGGTACAACGGCAAGACCTACGGCGAAATCTGGGGCTACAAGGTGGACCGCCTGTTCCAGAACGACGACTTCAAGTGGGAGAACGGCGCGCTGGTGCGCGGCACCGATGCCTACGGCGCCATCTACCAGTATGCCGACGGCAAGAACTACGCTACCCAGGGCAAGATCACCTCGGGCAACCTGATCTCCGGTCCTGGTGACGTCAAGTTCGTCGACCTCAACGGCGACGGCGTCATCGACAACGGCAAGCAGCTGATCGACGACCACGGCGACCTTACCGTCATCGGTAACACCACGCCGCGTTACGAGTACAGCTTCCGCGTTGACCTGGGCTGGAAGGGCATCGACTTCTCAATGTTCTGGCAGGGCATCGGCAAGCGCGACATGCTGGGTTCTTCGTGGCTCACCGTTCCTGGTTATGCCATCACCACCGATGGTGGTTCCGCACAGGTCTTCTGCGCCGACTTCTGGTATGAGACCAAGGACGCCGCCGGCAACGTGATCGAGGCCAACTACGACGCCTTCTATCCGCGTGCGGCATCCCTCGGCCGCAGCCGTTCCTTCAACATGACGGACAACGACAAGTACATGCTGAACATGGCTTACCTGCGACTCAAGAACGTGACCCTCGGTTACACCCTGCCGCAGAAGCTCACCCGCAAGGCGTTCATCGACAAGCTCCGCTTCTATGTCTCCCTCGAGAACTACCTGACCTTCGATCACCTCAAGGGTATTCCTATCGACGTCGAGGAGATCGCCGGTTACTCCTATCTCAACTCCAGCAACTACAACTCGGGCTTCGCGGGTGTCGGTGCCCCGGCATTCAAGAGTGCTTCGATTGGCGTTCAGCTCACGTTCTAATTTAAGGTATACAATATGAAAAAAATATCATACATCCTGATGGCTTTCGCGGCACTGACGCTTGTCAGCTGCAACGTGAATGATTTCCTGACGCGTAATTCGCTGACGAGCATGGACGACGGTTCTTACTGGACTACCGAGAACAATGTCCGCCTCTTCGTCAACGGCGTGTACGGATCGTACTTCTGCGGCTACTCCGACAACTGGGGTTCCGTGTACGCTCCGGCCTGCTACTCCTATGAGATGAGTGACGACCGTACCACCACCGGTACCCAGGCCAACATCCTCGTCTCCCTTCCTTCCGACAACTGGTACCGCGCTGAGAACGGCTACCGTGGCTACTGGCTGCAGCGCCGTGGCGCCGGCCCGTGGAACTTCGCCTACATCCGCAAGTGGAACCTCCTGATGGACCGTCTGTCCATGATGAAGGAGGAAGGCAAGCTCACCGACGAGCAGTACAACCACTGGAATGGCGTCGCCCGTTTCTTCCGCGGCTGGGAATACTCCCGCTTCGTGGAGTCCTTCGGTGACGTACCTTACTACGATCATGTGGTGGGTACTACCGACACGGATGACATGTACAAGGACCGCGATCCCCGCTCGCTCGTGATGGACGCCTGCCTTGAGGACTTCAACTACGCCATGGACAACGTCCGCAAGAACGACGGCACCGACTACGTGAACAAGTTCGTCGTGGGTACCATCGCTTCCCGCTGCATGCTGTTCGAAGGCACCTGGTACATCTATCACAAGACCGACCAGGCCATGCAGACCGTCACCGACATCGACGGCCACGCCAAGAAGTACCTGGAGGCCGCCCAGAAGTTCGCCGCCTACGTCATGGACAACGGCAACTTCACCTTCAACACCCCGATGCACGAACTCTTCGGCCACCTCTACACGACGCTGACCGGTACTGCCGGCGAGGTGATCCTCTATCGTACCTACAACAAGACCATCCAGTCTTCCAACCAGCACTGCATCGCATCCTATGCGGGCGGTAATGGTGGCGGCGAGGGTCAGGCCATGGCCGGCAACCTCTCCACCCTGAAGGCTTGGATCTGCCAGGACGGCAAGCCGTACAACTCCTCCACCGTCGAGAACGTCGAGAGCTGGAGAATGCAGGACATGGTGGTCACCCGCGACGCCCGCTTCGAGGGTACGTTCTGGGATGAGCCGCGTTCCTCCGCGACCGGCCTCTATGTCGAGAAGTTCATCGACCGTACGGGTCTGACCTATGGCGTGGACGGCGCAGATCCCTGCCCGGCCTGCTACGCTTCCTGCACGAACGAGAACGGTTATCCTTGCGTCCGCTACTCCGAGACGGTCCTGAACTGGCTCGAGGCCAAGGCTGAGCTCGCCGAGCACTTCGGTGGCCCTTCCGTGACGCAGGCTGACCTCGACAGGTCCATCAACGCCATCCGTACCCGTCCGATCGACGCCGTGGCCCAGGCCAAGGGTGTGAAGCTGACCGCTCCGCTCCAGCTGAGCTGGGTCAACGACAGCTTCGATCCCGAGCGTACTTCCGACGCCCAGAAGGCTTGCCACTCCTACGCCGTTACCGGCAAGTTCGTGAGCCCGATCCTCTGGGAGATCCGCCGCGAGCGCCGCATGGAGTTCTTCATGGAGCAGTACCGCGTCCTCGACATCCGTCGTTGGGGCCAGATGGAGCTGATGCTCGGTGCCAACAACCCCGACCTCCTCGTCGGTGGCTGGGTGGAACTCGACAAGAGCAAGCAGCTGACCAAGCGTAAATACGACCTCCTCGTGAAGGCCAACGTCGGCAAGGTGAGCGTCAAGCACATCGCCGGCTACAACAGCAAGGGCCAGATCATCCTCGGCGACCGCCTGTTCTTCGACGGCACCTTCGATGATAAGAACGTCTACATCGACGGCAACGCCGACCAGATGGAAGGCTTCCTCATCCCGCAGAACATCGCCGACCGCGACCCGCTCAACGTGGATGTCCGCAACTACCTCGAGCCGATCTGCTCGGATGTGATCCGTCAGTACGCTGACAAGGGTTACACCATCACCCAGAACCCGGGCTGGTAGTAGTACCTCTGATTTAGAAAGAGCCGCTCAATCGAGCGGCTCTTTTTATTATATTTGCGGCCATGAAAATCGGGAACATCGATCTGGGTGAACGTCCGGTGCTGCTGGCGCCGATGGAGGACGTGACCGACCCCTCCTTCCGCTATATTTGCAAGGAGTTCGGGGCGGATATGATGTATACCGAATTCATTTCTTCCGACGGCCTGATCCGCGACGCAGCCAAGACCATCGCCAAGATGCAGGTCAGCGACGCGGAACGCCCCATCGGCATCCAGATCTACGGGCATCTGCCCGACGCGCTGGTGGAAGCCGCGGTGCGTGCCGAGGCGGCGGGGCCGGACCTGGTCGACATCAATTTCGGCTGCCCCGTGAACAAGATCGCCCGGCGCGGCGCCGGCAGCGGCATGATGCGCGAGCCCGACAAGATGGTGGAGATCGCGCGCCGCGTGGTCGAGGCGGTGAAACTGCCCGTGACCGTGAAGACGCGCCTGGGCTGGGACGAGGACAGCAAGATCATCGTGGAGCTGGCCGAGCGCCTTCAGGACGTGGGCATCAGCGCCCTCACCATCCACGGGCGCACGCGCGCGCAATTATATAAGGGAGTGGCTGACTGGTCCCTGATAGGGGAAGTCAAACGCAACCCCCGCATGCACATCCCCATCATCGGCAACGGCGACATCACCACGCCCGAGGGCGCGAAGGAAGCTTTCGACCGCTACGGGGTGGACGGAATCATGATCGGCCGCGCCAGTTTCGGGCATCCCTGGATCTTCCGGGAGGTGAAGCACTACCTGGCCACCGGCGAGCTGCTGCCGCCCATGAGCGTGCGCGAACGCGTGGACCTGGCTAAGCGGCACCTGGCCAAATCGCTCGAAGTCAAGGGTGAAAAGGTGGGTGTGCTGGAGATGCGCCGCCACCTGAGCTGCTATTTCAAGGGCCTGGAGAACTTCAAGGAGACGCGCCTCAAGCTGGTGACCCTCACCGACCCGGCGGCGCTCTACGAGACATTGGACTATATCGCGGAGGTGTGGGGATGAAGCGGATACAGCACCCGGTTCCGGTGATTTCAGTAGGGAACGTGACCGTGGGCGGTACGGGCAAGACACCGATGGTGGAATATCTGGTGCGGCTGCTGCGGGAGACCTGCCGCGTGGCGGTGGTCTCGCGGGGCTACAAACGGCGCAGCCGGGGCTTCCGGCTGGTGGAAGTCTCGGATACGGCCCTCCTGGCGGGGGACGAGCCCCTGCAGATCAAGCGCAAGTTCCCCGATGTGACGGTGGCGGTCGACAAGAAGCGCAACCGCGCCATCAGCCGGCTGCTCCAGATGCCCGAAGAAATGCGCCCGGAGGTAGTCCTGCTCGACGACGGATTCCAGTACCGCCGGCTGCAGCCTTCCTGCAACCTGGTCCTCTGCGCATTTGACCGGCCACCCTTCCGCGACACGTTGCTGCCCCTGGGGCGCCTGCGGGAGTCCGCTTCGCACGTCTGCCGTGCCGATGCCGTGGTGGTCACCAAATGCCCCTATGATCCCGATCCTGAAGAGCGGGCCTTTTGGCGGGAGAAGTTGCGCTTGGACGACAACACGCCGCTGTTCTTCACCACTTTGCGCTACGACGATCCGCTGGCCGTATTTCCGGAGGAGGCCGACCGTCACTATATCTGGTCGCCGGAAGCCCTCCTGCTGACGGGCGTGGCCAATCCCACCCCGTTGCTGCTTCATCTGACCGACCGCTACGAATTCTTTACGCATCGTCGTTTCTGCGACCATCACCGCTACGGCAAGGCGGATGCCCGGGCCCTGGCGCGCCGCATCCGTATCCATCCCCGCACCCTGCTGCTGACCACGGAAAAAGACGCTGTCCGGCTCCGCGATCTGGCCCACCTCAACCCCGAAGTGCGTAAAAGGCTCTTCTATGTGCCTGTCTCACACGCCTTCTTCTCCGGGGAGGAAGCGGAATCCTTCGCAAATTTTATTTGCCGGAGAGAAAAAAATGCGTAAATTTGCAGCCCCCAAAAAAGCGGGGCAT
>Ga0310690_10004341_pt1 | contig 20191 bp, 23 predicted proteins | sample AusTroGonzalo_MG_2_FD_207661 | JGI IMG/M metagenome (GOLD analysis project Ga0310690, IMG submission 207661) | Bovine rumen microbial communities from tropical cattle in Woodstock, Queensland, Australia - Gonzalo_04 (v2) (version 2) | ecosystem: Host-associated > Mammals > Digestive system >...
TCTCCCGCCGTGCGTCCCGTGCCGACCGCAGCACCTCGCGCATCCTCCGCGCAATGTCTCGTTTACGAATTACTGTCATTATCGTTGTCGTTTATAGTTCCGTCGTTTTGCTGTTCTGGGTTTACTGTGCCGCTCTCGCCTCCTTCGTCAGTTGCTCCGGCATTTGATGCCGGCTCTGGGTCGGGTGTCGGAGTCGGTTCTGGTTCCGGCGTAGGCTCCACGATATTCACCTGCTGGTTAGCCAACTCTACCGCCGTCATCTGAATCTGGTTCTCCTGGTAGTCCTCGTTGAACGAAGTGATCTGATACCATTTCCCATGAAACTTCAACAGGCACCAGCGGTCGATGTCCTTGTTGTACCTGCAACGGAACATCACCGTGTCGTAAGCATCCAATGCCCCCTCGTGCATCGCCTTCACGCCCTTTGTGAACGTCTCAGCCATCCAGAACGTGCCCAACAATTCGTACTTCGGTTGCCCTGACTTGCCGAAGGTCTCTTGCGTGTCCTGATAGCGTTTTGCCACCTGGACGCGATATTTCATCATTCCTGTGCTGTATGCCATAGATTAGTCCTCCTATTCGTCAACCGATGAATAAGTCCCCTTGCGGAACTTCATCACCAGCGCGTCGTAGCCGTAGTCAATGAGGTACATGTTCTGCTGGGAGATTGGGCCGCGATGCTGATAGTAGGCATCCACGAGCAACAGGCACGCACTCACGATGTCCTCCGGCACCAGCGTCTCGTCTTGGTCATTCATCGCCTTCAGTTCGTCTTCCGTGCGCTGTAGGTAGCCCAGCGTGAAGTTCTCGGCCGTGGCACCGTAGCGCGTCAGCAACTTGTCCTGCGACGTGTCGTCCTGCTCAATGCGCAACTGGTCCTTGATGTCCTCCAAGGTCAACCAGCGCATGGTATAGGTTCTTTCTGCCATTACTCATCTCCTTCCCCGGCACCGTCGCCGTCGTTAGGGTTTCGTTCAGTGCCGGCAACTTCAGTTGTCGGTTGTGCTGGTCTGCCACCAATCTGCGCCTCCTCGCCCTTAGCCATGAGAGCCTTCAGCGTCATGAGGTTTGCACTTGCCAGAGGCTCGTCGCCGTTCTCCACAGCGGGACGGTCGTACTTGGCTCGGATGTCGTTCACCGTGGCCGCGCCCGTCTCCAGCTGCAACTTGTCCACCTCTGCCTGTCCCTTCGCGTCGAGACGTTTCAGAGCCAATTCGCACACATGGATTCTGCGCTTGCCGAAGTCCTCAGCCGTCAGCAGCTTGGCGTTCAGTTCGTCTTCCCATTCGCGGATTCGCGGTTGGATGGTTCGCAGCATGAACTCCTGCGTGGCGTGCTCCGGCATCTTGTACGATGAGCCAGCGTCCTCCATCATCATGATTCGAGGCACACCGAGTATTCGTGCAAGGTCGCTGACTTGGAACGACCGCTGTTCGAGCAACTGAAGCTGCTGACTCGTCTGGCTGATGATCTGCGGATTCATCACATTGTCGAGTATCACCACGTCGCCCGCTGCCCAGTCCTCACCGAACCGCTTGGCCGTCTTGCGCAATTCATTCGGGTTTGCACGTCCACGGGTGCCACCGCCATTCGGAGCCTGCTGCTCTTGCAACAGCACCTTGTGGCGACCGCCCTTGGCTACGTCCTGTAGGGCTTGTTCGTCAGCCGTACCTGCAATCTGGAGAGCCTTGAAAGCGAAGTCCAGCGTCGGTATGCCCATGTAGTAGTCGTCGGTCAGGAACACATTCTTGAAGTGGAGCACGTTCCTTGCATCCGTTTCGACCTTCATCATCGGACCTCGTGTACTGTTATACACCAACGAATATTTGTTGGTTAGCGGATTGAAGCCGCCGCCTGTGCAAAGCCATAATGCTATTGGCTGGTCTGGGTCATCGTACTTGTCACGCTCGATGTACACGTAGGCATTGCCGAAGTAAATCTTGCGGTACTCGATTTGTTCCTGCAACTGCGAGGCAGTCATCAGCGGGTTCGGGCGCACCTGAAGCAAGTAGTTCAACTTGCCATTCGGCCCCCAGCGGTCTTCCACGAAGTTGCCGCCATCCTTGTTGATACGCTGATACTGCGTCAGCATCTGTCCCATCGTCTGCATGATCAGGCTCACGCCCCGATACCACGCAGGCACCAGCAGACTCCTTCTGCCATACGGATTCACCACCTTGCTCTCCCAGTCCGCACTCTTCTGCGGCTGGTTGCTCGGGTCATTCGGGTCGGTTGTCTTTGGAACGCCAGTCTGCTGGGGTGAAGGTTTTACCTCCCGTCGTTGGAACCAGTTTTTGAAAAAAATGTCCATATTCGTTTTTAGTTAATTGTTTACCAATCATGACGAATATGGTTTTAGGTTTACTAATGATTTTTTGTGGGATTTATGGAAGAGAAAAAATTGGTGAAAAGAATCCCTACATTCTTTTCACCAACTATTGAAGAAATGAAAAATTCCACTTCAAGCGGAATTATTATGAATTATGAATTGTGCATTATGAATTATTTTTCGTACTTTTGCACCCGTCTCACTTATTAGTACAAAGAATAAGTGAGACGATTAGAGGAGACAGTCAGGGGACTTTCCCTATTATAAACTTAACCAAAAAACCCTATGAAAAGAACAACTTTCCTTGCGCTGCTGGCAGGAATGATGCTGGCAGGATGCTCTTCCGAGAACATGGAAGAGCCACAAAACAATGAAGTCGAAGTGTCGTTGCACTTCACGCGCTTTCGGATTGAACAACAAAGCATGACTCGTGCGGCGGTTGATGTCAGCGAGTATATTACGCGCCTCGACATTTGGATTTATGAGAGTGGAAGCGAAATCGGTGCATATCACCAGGCAATGGGTGACACCGGCTTCGGCTCTCTTTCAGTTACCCTCAACAAAAACAAGACTTACACGATCTATGCCGTCGCGCACAAGGCGAATGGTGCAGCTTCGATGTCGGACGGTGTGGTGACATTCCCCGACGACAAGGTGACACACACGTTCTTCTACACCGACACATTCCAACCGACAAAGAACATGGCGAAGGTGTGTCCGATGGACAGGATAGTTGCAATGTTTATGGTGTCGACTACCGATGCCGTGCCTGCTGAGGTGAAGAAGGTTCGCATCACCATCGGCAATGTATTTACGCGTTGGAACGTAGCTGGCTATGGCATGAATGCAATTGATAAGGTCAGCACCATCAGCATCACCTCCACGAAATCAGACGGGACGGTTGACCTAATCACCTACGGCATTACGACCAACGAGAACACCAACCACAACGTACTCGTGGAAGCCATCGATGCCAGCGATGCCGTAGTGCAGACGCAGACATTCGAGAACGTGCCGTTGCGAAACGGCTACCGCACCGTCGCAACTGGCAATGTATTCACCGACGCGCCGAGTTCCTTTTCATTCACCGCTGAAGATTGGCAAACGAACACGAATTATAACTTCTGACATTTCTCAAATGCTTCGTTCAGTCGCTCGTAACTCAGCATACTTCCGTCGTTCGGCTGTGGTAAGTTGATAGTGATTGTCACCATCTTATCGCCCACACTCTCGAAGTTCTCACGTTCTGGAATGTATTTCTCCACCGACTTCACGGGGAAGCCAACGAAACAATACGTCCCTTCGACATCTGTCCTGTTCATCCGTGTGACGTGAATAGGCTTTCTGTCGCGCGTGGTCATCCTCACTTTCTCGTTGTAGGTGATGACGGCAATAAGCCATGCACTCCATTCGTATGCACGCCAGAAGTCGCCCATTTTGAAGAGGTGGATTTTGCTCCATTTTTCAGAATCGCGCCTGTCCGCTTCAACAACAAAAACGTCTTCGAGTTTCGCCATGTTTGGTGCAAAGTTAATGCTATTGTTATCTGTTTATTTATATCCGCCCTTTCACCCTTGCCGCGCCGCGCCTTTGCAGGCGCGACCTTGCGCGGCAAGATGAAAGTGCGTCTTACATCGGTGATGGAAAAGATAAATTACTGCACCGCCCTGACTGCGAAACCGTAGTACCGATTGCTGAGGCTCTGCGGATTGACCTCGCTACTGTCGAAGATCAGGTGCCGAGCGTTGCGGGCACTGCTCCACGTCGAAGACCAGTAGTAGCCGTTCGAGCCGCGATTGCTGCGGGACGTGCCAAAGCCGTAGCCGGAGCAAGGGAAGAACAGCCTTTTTCCGTTGGCCTTACTTCGAATGTATAAACCAACAATGCCGTTCACTCTCACTCGCTTGTCTGCTGCCGTCTTTGAAACGCTGGTAGCAGCTGTCACGATTTCACCGTCTTCCGTGATGTAGTCAGTATAGGAAGAATTGAACAATTCCACATGATTGGTGTTGGTCGGCATCTTGTAAGGTGCTCCCAAGTTCTCACGCACAGCATCGTAGCCGCTATCAGCGGCAAAGCTGGCATTCAATGCCGCACCTGGTGTTGAGCCATACACCTGGCCTTCGTACCAAGGCTCTTGTTCATTCACGCCACCCCAACTGTAAGGACTGAATGACGATGCAGAGGTCGGGTTGTGACCATCGATGTTACCCCAGCTGAAGAATGAGCAGTCGTACTGGAACGCACTCTTTGCCATCTTCGATGCCTGAGTTACGTCGAGGTTGCACTTAGCCCACTTCACACCGCTGGGCAGTCCCATGTCAACAAATGCCTCGTCTGCCCATCCGTAATAGAAGATGTCGATAAACACCCAACCTGCAGGAACGAGATTGTTCTTTACGCTCTCTTTCGTGATGAAATGCACATTGCCCTCAGCATCACGGTACACGTAGTCGCCCTCCTTTGGCAGACTGACTTCCACGTTCACACCGTCGTACTTCAGTTGCTTGTCACTCTCGACCAATGCCACACGGCTCTCGGTTGTCGGCTTGCCAGCGGTGATATACTCCGACTCGTTGGCAAAAATCTTGATATTATCCATAATAATTTCCTTTTTTAAATGTTTAAGACTCCAATGCTTCAATTCTCGCCTCCAAACGCTCTGCGTAGGTCTTCAGTCGCACGTTCTCAGCTGCCAACTGGTTCAGCGACTCGGCGATCACACTCATAGCGTCGTTGAATCCCGTTGTCGCCAACTTCCTCAGCGTGTCAACGATGTTCTGGCTGTACTCGATGATGCTCACCACCGTGCCACTTACACCCGTGAAGTAAATCACGCCCCAGTCCTCGATGACGAAGTAGTAAGTACCAGCCATGGTGCCCGTCGCAGCCGTTGCCAACTGATAGTAGATGTAGTCGGTCGTGATGGCTGCCTCATTCGTGTCTGTATAGCTCACCTCCTTACCACTCACCACAATGTTGATGTTCTCATTTGTGCAGACAACCGCGCTGTCGTCCATCATGTCTGCGATGGTGGCAGTATGCAAGTACGTCTCATTGTCCTCTTGCAAAGTGTTCGTCCACGTCAGGTCGCTTCCCTGCTTACGGTCGCAGTTCTTCGTCCAGTATGCAGTGGTAGCCGTGAAGCTCACGGAGTCAGCCACCAGACCGATATTGTACATCAGCCCGTTGCTGTGCAAGTTGTTCAGGATGGACGTGAGTGCAAGGCTTGCACCTGCATCCCCAGCATTGTCAACGGCGATGTACTCGTCATATCTGCCTGACCATGCCACATGAGCACAAGTCGTTGAACGGGTAGCCTGAACGATGAAGTAACCCACCTCACCTTCATGTCCTGCTGGTGTGGTGTAGAAGCGGTATCCGTTGCTGTCAGTATAGCCAGCAGCCACGCCATCCGTTGCACTTGATGGAACACCATCAGAGAGTGCCTTCCAATACACCGTAGGAGTCAACTTACCGTTGTCGCTACCCGTGAACAGCACACCGTTGTTCTCGTCAGCCGTGCCAAAGGTTCCGAACTTCAGATAAGGTACAAGGAAGTACCACACCTGACCGCTACCTATCTGCGTGGCATTACGCAGCAAGTTGAAGCCAGTCGAAACAAGGCTTGCAGCACCAGCCGTCAGCGAGCCAGGAGCAATCGAGATGATCTTCGCATCTTCGTTGCTGTTCACACTCTCATTGCCTCCAGCCGTAAATACGGGCACCGTCTGGGTGTCCACAATCTTTGAATTGGTGTTCCTCCATGATGCAATGTCAGCAGCAAGCCCGGCGACCTTGCTTCCATCCTCGAAATCCTCAATGTCGCCTTGCAAACCAGCAATCTGCGTAGTGTGCTCTGCGACGGTTGCGGACACCGCCTGACCGTCCGGGAGGTCTTGAATGGCCTGCTTCAACTCTGCCACGTCATCGGCCACCTGCTCGGCACTACCAGCAGCGGACTCGGCATAGCCTTCAGCGGCAGAAGCTGCAGACTGTGCATCAGCCAAACCGTCAAGTGAATGTTGTACACCGGCATCCATATCAGCGTATGGAACGCCCGACTCTGGCTTTTGGTAAGCCGTCGCACCCTTGGCCGCACCATTACGGATGACAGCAAGGTCTGGAATCACATCCTGCTTGGCATCCAGTGCCTCCTGCAACTCCGGGTTGGTTGGCAGAGCAGCCCCCTTGTTCAAAATCCCTTGAACCTCATCTCCAGTCTGTTGGAGATCATAAACTTCCTGATCAATCATAATCGTTTCTTTTTAATGTTAATACTTTTACTTTTATAATCGTTCACAAAGTCGTTATGGGTTTACTACTACTACTCCAAACCGCCACCTACTCCGTTGTTTGATGGTTCTGCCAACTCGCCATTTCCCACAAAAGAGAATGAGCCTTGCAACAAGTTTCCTTTAGTTGCTGTTATTTTGCAAGTCTTCAGGATGGCAGAGCCTGTGAGTTTGACGGGGTAGTTTGTTGTATTCTCGCAGAAGTTGAGCGTGTAGGACTCTCCGATGTTCAGGCATTTCTTGATGTCATTCACAGCTGTGACGAGGAAAGAAGTTGTAACGCTCCATTCCTTCCTACCTGCAATGTATTCCCGCCACGCACCTTGTGTCGGCGAGCTTACCTCGATAGTCTCAGCCTCTGTCTGCCACTCGTTGCTCTTCGTTGCTGCAAGCAGCGTCCCAGCCGAGTCTCTGATTATGATATTGTTTCCGTTCATAGTCTGTCTGTTATTGTCAATTTCATTTTATTTTCTCTCCATTCATGCGAGCAACTAATTACTCTATACGCTTCATCATTCATCGTAATTCGAGTCAAAGGCAAACTTGCTGTAATGTTGTCTTTTATCTCTATTGTACTAATCTTCAAACTGGATGAATACAAGGCTTTCAGTCTGTCCAGAAGGTTTTGTTCTGGACTTACCTGCCGTGAGGATAGTGAAGTCCTTACACTTACATTCTCCAGCAACTTATATGTTTCTGGCTCATACAGTTGTCCATATCCGTAGGTGTTATGTCTTCCGCTTGATATATTGTTATCTACAACATAATCTTCAATGAATCGGTTGTTTCCAACGCCTATAAGTGTATGCTCAGACTCGTTGATTGGATTCATTTTGTTGTCTCCATTGACAATGAAGATAGAAATGTCTGTCAATATGCACTTAACAGAATAAGATGTTGGATTGCCAGTTGCAGATTTGTAAAGCGTAAGTTTCATCCTGCCGGAAAGCCCGCTATCGGAATTGTAGATAACATGTCCGTCAGAACCATAGTGGTTGTCAAATAATATACCACTGACAGAAAAACCACCATTGCTAAACGTGTTTTCTGGAGATGTTATACTTCCATCAGAGCGAATGTACAAATTAAAAGATGCTGAGCCTGACTGCCAAGAGCTTCCATTCCAATACATATCTCCAACCTTCAACATAGCCTTAACAGATACGCCTTCTGCTGGTGATCCGCTTGGGAGTGGCGACGGATTATTAGTGCTTCCTTCACTCGAATCAGTTTCTCCGTGTGCAACGATGCAAATGGCAGAATTTTTGGGAACTATGATGTCATTTATTGTTTGAACGAAAAATATCGGAGAGTCAGATTGTCCTCCCTGAAAGATTACAACCTCGCTGCTGAAATCAAACTCCTTCTTAAGCGGGAATTGTTCATCTGTAAAATAATCTATAAGACCAATTATGTAAGGTGAATCAAGTGTGCCAGTTTGAATGATTCTATTCTCCCATATTTGTAGGTTTTTTATATATTGGTATTTTGCATATTGTGAACCAAACACAGAATTACCATTGAAACGCTTAAACACATACATCGTGTTTGGCGCGAACACATGAATTATCTGTCCAGATGGATAGTATTCGAGTGTGAGGTCATTGAAATTAGGCTTTACTATTTCCTTTTGTTCGTTTACGTCGGATATGACCTTTATCGTCTTGCGACCATTCATCCTTTGGGAAGTATGGTCACAAGAAAGAAAATCAGTGTCAACTAATGTGTATGAAGGTGTCGTTATGTCTGTAGGAGTTGTGCTGTCGCTTGTATCATTGAGGTTATCAAATTGAAAGCAAGCAAAAAGTCCGATTTCTTTTGGCGTAATTATGTATATATCATATCCGCGAGAATAGATAACCCATCCCCAGAACTTGCATACGGACTCAACAATACTTCCCCAATATGTTCCATCTTCTTCCCAAGTTGCTGTGAAATTATTTATATCATTGTTTGTCGGAGGGTTTGCTTGCTTTGGAGTCGTACTTTTTATAAAATTCAGCAATGAAATTACAGCACGCAAATCTTTTCTTTCTTCTATGTTATTCTGCTTATATACATTCTGCCATTCGATGCCAGTCACGGAAAGAGCGGCGTGCAATATCTGACCAATCGACTTGACTGTGCCATTATTTGAAGAATTGTTGCTAAATGAAAACGGCACATCGTACATGACAGACAAAGGGCATGAAAGCGTGAACTCACGAATGCTTACATATTCAAAAATCCTCGATGTCAAGGAATCTGGACGTATATAACCAATCCACCTCAGCGTGTCTGTTCCGTTATTTCCTTCAAGCCAGAGACGCACCTGTGAATCAAACACCCCATCTGGTATCATGTCCTCATAGTCAAAATCATTGCCATCGAGGTCTTTCCCCGTGTCAGCAATACGGAGGAATCCCGTCTGTTTTCGTACCGAAACAAATAGGTCGGTTGGGTTATCCTCTCTCGTTTCTATTGGAGATTCTGCACCAAGCAATCTGACTGGTTCTTCATTCCAATCATCTTGCAATATTTCTATTCTATACTTGTCGTTGTTCTTTGCGACAAAGTTCACTATCCATCTTATTTCGTATGCCATAATTTCTACAATTCCAAGTATTGAGAAAGGGTCATTCCACGGCTCTGTGCGCCATTTTGAAGCACAATCTTAATCTGGTCGCTCTCTATCGTAGCCATTGCACGACCTGTTGCGCCTGCATTGTTGCTTGAGAGTTGACTGGCGAGATTACTTGCCATTGCTCTCGTTAACACGACCTCACCACTATTCAGCATAGCGGGAACATTATCGCCGCTAAAGCTATTTCCAGGCACTGTACCAGCCCACCCGTTTGCAGCATGAACTACGCCGCCATTATTGAGGAACATACCAACAATAGGTATCGACTTCAACGCTGATGTCGTTGCTGTTACAGTGGTGAGTGCTTGTATAGCCATTGTTATGGTGCTGATAATTTGCAACACGCCCAATGTCTTACTGAATCCTTCAGGAATTTCCACACCGATTTGTTGCAAAGCACCTGTTATTGTGCTTAGGCTTCCAGTTATCTTATTAAAATCTGCCCGACTTTCCTGCGTTATTTTGTCCTGCTTATTTTCGACATTTACTTGCCCAGAATTTAGGTCGAGCTTAATTGGCTTTCCGATAGCCTCTTCAATCTTCTTGCGGATTTCTTCGAGTTGTTCATCGCTTATATAGTCCCCTGGGTTTTGTCCGAACACCTTGCTCCACAAGTCTTGTGGATTGAACTGCGAAATGTCGATGCCGTTCTTGATGGCTGTCTGCATCAGGTTTGCCAAGGCGTTTGCGTCGGCAAGCTGGGCAGTCAGGTTGTTGTAGAGGGTGCTGCCTATATCTTCCTGTGCAATTCTCTCTTTGAGCGTGGAAAGGAAAGCGGACATATTATTGTCCGTGTAGGACATTTCCACTGGCATCTCTACCGGCTTTGGTTGATCTACCGCGACGGGGATTGTCACTTTCTCGGCGTTCATGCCTGCCACCAGTTCCTCCACCTTTACCGCTGCCACTTCTGTCGCTGCCTCGATGGTGACGGTATAGGTCTTTTCGGGCATTTGTGGCAAATCGACATTGCCTTGTTCAACGTTGAAGCGGATAGTTTGGTCGTCCTTCGGTATATCCGGAAGGTTGACATTCCCTTGCTCCACGTTGAAGCGGATAGTCTGGTCATCCTTTGGCAGAAGTGGAAGATTCACCTTTCCCTCTTCTACATTCACCTTGATTGTCTTGTCCTCTGTGGGCAGTGACTTCAACTTCTCCAGTTGCACATCGTTGACCTCCACCGTATAGACAACTTTTCCCCCCTGTGGCTTTGGCAGTTCGGGGATGGATGCCTGCAACCGCTGCACGTCCGCTTGTGCCGTTTGGTATTGCTTCAGCGCAGTGTTATAGGCTTTTAGGTTATTATCCTGCAAAGCCTGCTGCATCTGCTGGTAGGCAGTAGCGGCCTTTTCCTGTGCGGATGCAAGTTTGCGGGCTGCCTCTTGTGCCTTTTTCTGCTCTTCGACCAGGGCATTGACAGAGCCGCCAAGCTCCACGACCTTCTTTGCTGCATCTTCCTGAGCAGTCTTGAATGCATCGGAGTCATAGATTTCCCTTGCATCACCGATGGCTTTCCACAGGCTTTCGGCTGCTGAAAGCTCCTTTTTCTTCGCCGATACGGTGTCCGCTTGCCCAGACTTCACGGCAAGAGCCGCTGCCTCAAGTGCCTGACTGTAGTCCTTCTGCGCTTTGTCGTACTTGGCTTGCGCCTGTCGTTGGGGTGTCTGCTTATTATTGTTATTATTGTTGTTATTATTTTTTCCCTCTTTTTCAATTATCGTTTTAGCCTGCTCTACATACTCCGCGCGTTTTTGTTGTAAGTCTGAAAGCTCCTTCTGCTGACTTTCCAAAAACAAATTATGATAACTTGGGTCGTTAAACGCAGCAGATTCTGACAGTTTTTCTATCCGTTTTTCTTTTTCCGAAATCCATGTGTCAAACGCAAGGAGTTGTTTTTCGTAAGTTCCTCGTTTGTTTGACGAGTTCATAAGTTCGTTGACATACTCTGTTGCGGACCTTCTTGGATATATCAAATTGTCTGTACGGGTTGGGAGTGGCGGCTCTGTCGTCCCATTGTTCTGGTTTGCATTCCATGTGAGCAAGCCGAATGCTCCAAAACCCATCGGCACATTTCCTTTTACGCCTATATTGGCAAGCAGAGTGTCCCAAGTCGTCTTTATGCTCGTCAGAGTTTCAAGTACAACAGAAAGTGCCGTGACGAGGTTTGATTTTATGCCTGTCGCCATTTGCTCCCAACCATCGTACTCGAAGCACTCCCTTATGGCAACATTGAGCCTTTCGTTGGCTTCTTGTAAATCCACGAAGGCATCCCCGAGTTCGCCCGTCTTTGTCTTCGTCTCGTCAAGATTGGTGTTTAGTTCCTCTATTGCTTTGGCGATGTTCATTCCTGCTGTAACGCCCTGCCGACCAAACACCGATTGCATGACTTGTCCAGCCTCCTGGCTGTTGCTATCCACTTTCCTCAGTTCGCCTGCAACCTGTTTCAACGCATCGAAAACGGTAATGGTGCCGTCGTTCAGTTGCTGCGCCATCTGCTGCCCGTCTATGCCGAGTTTCGCAAGGGCCTCGCTTGTCTGCTTCGTCATCAGGCGGATGTTCTTCATGCCCATAACGATGGCACTCATATTATCCTCCGAGAACAAACCGCCCTGAGTGTTGTGGATGACAGCCACCAGTTGCGAGGCACTGACTCCCGCATCGCGGAAGGCGGGGGCATACTGCTGAATCATCTGGAGCAACTTGGGGCCGTCGCCCATAATCATGCCCTGCATACCGTCCTTAATTAGCTGGATGGCTTCGTCGCCCGTCTTGCCGAATTGCGACATAAGGGTATTTGCGGCATTGATGGCTTCGCGGAAATCCACCTTGTATGTGTCCGACAAAGCCCGCATGGTGTCGGTCATATAGTCGGCTTCCGTACCCTTCAGCCCTGTGGTAACGGTTGTTATCTGGTCTTGCTTCGCCAGTTCCTGATTGTATTTAACCCATGCGTCTGTAGCCTTATAGACAATAGCAATTCCTGCACTGATACCGGCATACATGAGGGCAGTCTTCGAGGTCAGCAACTCCGTAGCTTTGGCAGTCAGTCCCATCTTATGGCCGATGCCGTCGATGATGCTACCGAACTGCCCGAACTTTGAGCCGCTGAGTTCTTGATTGATTGCGGCAAGGTCTTTCTTCGTGTCATTGATGCGGGTCTTCAGTTGGTCGAGTGAGCTTTTCAGAGCCGTGCCGAAGTCACCTTTCTTTTCCTCATCCGTCAGTCGCCTGTACTGTAATGAAAGGTCAGTGAACGCTTTTGTCAGTTCATTTATTTTGCCGCGAGCATCTTTGCTCACGGTTTCCATCTGTCCGAGACTTGCCACGAAGTCCTTGTCCTCTTTTTCAAGGATGGCAAGTGTGCCGCCTACCTTGCGGCAAGCGTCCTCCATAGCAAGCAAGCCTTGCGCGGCTCGTTTTATCTTGGAATCGTATTCAGCCGATTCGACTTTCAATCTGGTGATTACGTCAGCCATTGCTTAATGTCTCTTTTATCAGTTGGTCTATGTATTGCGTCAGTGTTTCTGCTGCATGTTCCATTTCCTTTTGCGAGCGAGGCCCGAACCAGTTTCGTGCCGCTATCCTGCCACGTCTGCCCGTGTTGATAGTCTTTCCGTACTTGCGAAGGTTGCCTCCTTGAGAGCCTCTGTGTACGCTTTCTCGCCTATTGTCCGGCATGAAGTTTATGACACGTTCCTGTGTGCCCTGATTAAGGAACCTGAGTATGAAGCCACGGTCGCTTCCATAGTATGCTTCAAGGTTCTTTGTGCGCTCACTCCTTAGCCTTCTATTTCCTCCGCGCTGTCCAGTGCTAAGTGTCTTTGTCGGCGTGTAACCGCTACCGCCGCCGCTGGCTTTCCGCTTTCGCAGGATGTTGACGTTACCGCCAAGGATGCGCTTATAGACAGCAGAACGAACTGCAAGGTACGCTTTGCGTGGGTCGTCCTTCATCTTCTCGCGTGCTGCCTGACCTACGCTCTTGCGGACGGTTCCGAGCACCTTTCGGATGAGTCCCTGCACCTTTTTCTCCATTGCTGGGTTGCTCATCAGCAAACGGTCAAGCTCCTTCCGTTGCTCTACAAAGCCCTCTACGTCGAAATTGTCACTTATCTTCGTCATAGTTCCTCTTTTCTTATCGCACGCAAAGCCAGTATGGGTTTACTGTTCCCTTGCTGTTTGGTAAGGTCAAAAAAAGCCCCACGTCTCACGACGCAGGGCTTCAAAACATACTAATACATTAACCTAAACACTAATAATTATGATGAAAACCTTACTTCTTCAACAATTCTGGTATATATTGCTTTCGGTTCTTGCCGTCTGAGCGATAGCTGACATGTACCCAATAATTCCCCGTCTTTGGATTCTTCTCCCATATTAACTGGTCATATTCTCCAAGCGCACGAATGATTTCAATCCATTGCTTGCCCTTCTGTATGTCGCCGTCGATACAAAGATCAGCCGCTTCGCCTTTCATGTGCTGGCTATTGCTTACACCTCCAACGGCTTTGTTTAATGCTGGTGAACGGAATCCGCTGCCTATCTTGATGGCACCGCCGTAGATGTCGCGGAGCGGCTGCAAAACTTTATGAACGAGTGCGCAGAGGTTTAGCATCTGTTGAGTGTCAGGCACATTGCGGATGCCCTTCGCTTTGGCGGTATCGCTGGCGCAAAGCTCTTCGAGCGTGAAGTTCTTACTTATTCGTGTCATTTTCGTTTAATCCGTTGGGTTTGACTTTCTTTGGTTTTTCTTCGCTAATTTCCCCTTCTTCCGATATGGTTACGCGCTTGCGGAGCTTGCAAGCGAGGTCGGCACACATGAAAGGGCGGAGGCTCTCCACCATACGGCCATTGCGTGCAACGTCTCGTTGAAGCCCGCGCACCTGTTCTTCCATGCTGTCAAGGCGGCATCGTAACTCGTCGCGCTCCTGCTTGTAGTAGTCGCGGTCCTTTGCTATGTCGTCGATAATTTGCTGATAGTAATTTTGCCGTTCCTGCTCCGCCTCTGCTTTCTTCTGTTCTGCCTCCGCTTCAGCTTCGATGGCTTCCGCCCGAGCCTTGCGGCGTGTGAATCGCCAGGTCAGAAGGCCGCCCAAGGCTCCGCCTCCAAAAATAAGTCCTGCTACGTTCAGGATGGTGTCGATTGTTATTTCCATTTCTCTGTCAGATTCTTGAATATGATTTGACTTGTTCTATTTATCGGCAGAAAAATGGAATAGGGTTTACTGAAAAAAAAGAGCGGCACTTGGCCGCTCCTTCATTCTTTCATTTCTTCATTCTTCCATTTTCTCACAAAGTCGATGGTCATGCCGAAGGCTCCGGCAATCAGTCCAAGCGTATCAATCTGGATGTTGTACTTGCCTTGCTCGATGCGGGCAATGTGAGCTTGCGAGAGTCCGGTCCTCTCGCCAAGCTCCGTTTGTGTCATGCACTTTGCCTTCCGTATCTCAGCGATGCGCTGCCCAATCCTTATGCGTTCCTGTTCATTAGTCATAGTTCCTCATATTTAGCGTCCTCTATGTTTTCTGTTCTCTTTTGATTCTTCACTTTCTTCTTTGACGGGTTTATTGTGAAGACACAACCTGTGAACGTGCCATTATACACCTCACAATTCTTGTTTTGCTGGATAAAAATGTTGTCCATATTATCTATATGTTTTCCCTGTTATACCATCATTCATGTCTGCCCAGATGCGTGCCTCTATCTCTTGCTGATGTGTGAGTGTACTTTCATCTATGCTGTCAATAGAGTAGCACATTGCTTTTTCACGCACTCCATATTTAGAAATACAGATGCGGACGCTCTCGCATCGCAAAGCAGGAAAATCTTCTTTGTATATTGTGAACATATTGCAACTGCGCCAACGTCCTTTCATAATGAATGGAACCAATTCGTTGCTATATGGCTTCAAGCCTTGCTCGTGCATTACGCTTTCAATCGTCTGTGTAATGCCAATGCCGTTGCGAAGGTTCTCGATTATCTGTTCTTTTCAGTTTCATAGTTCCTAATGTCTTATTGGTTGTTGTATTCATCAATTATGTCTAAGGTGATTTCGTAGATGTCTTTTCCGCTCTCATTGCAAACATCGAAGGCCTGTTCAATAAGGATTTCGAGGATAGAAGCCTCTTCATCTGTAAATAATGGTCTTCCGTCATAGTAAGTGTAACTTGACACTTCATCGTCAGGATTGAAATCTGCACCAAGTCCAAGTATCTTCACCATGTAGTCTAATAGTTCATAAACTTCTTGCATAGTGGTGATTGCTGATTTCTGTGTGTACTTCATAATCTTGTGCCGATGTTATAGGTTGCCGCCCTGTTTTTAATTCGTTTAATTTGTGAAATTCGTTGTTTGAAAATGTGGGGAGCGGTTGTCAGCTCCCGTTGTTTGGTTTAGATTATGCTTACAATTCTTAGATTGCCATACCCGGTTTCAAGGCTCTCTGTTGCTTCGTATTCCTTCCAGTCGAAACCTGCCCACTTGATGCTTTCGTCGAGTTTGATGCGGATTCCTACTGTGCAAAGATACTTGGCAGGCTCACCTGCGGCAATGCGCTTTGGGTGGTTGTCAGCATATTCATTGACGATTGCAATGATTGTACCCGTTACATTCTTCTCCATGAAGTAACCGTTTACTTTCTTTCCTACCAGGCTGTTGTTAATTTCTGTAGTCTTCATAATCTTGTGCCGCTTATCCGTTGCCGCCGGTGTTTAGTTTGTTCCTTGTTTTGTTTCTGATGCAAAGGTACGACATTTATTTGAATTATGCAATATATTACATAATAAAGTTCAAAGAAATATGTAATATATTATATATTTGTAAAGTATAGATAGCAAAATTCACAAAAAATCCCCGACTCTCACGAGCCAGGGCTTTCATAATCCTATGAAAGAACAAAAACAGGCAGTTCGTTTCGGTGCCATTGGCGTAACCCCGTTTCCGCTTGCCGGTTCCTCAAATCAACATGAGAAAACTACCTTCTCTTAACCTGAACTCACGTCCATATCTTTGTTTTCAGTTTTATTATTGCTATTATTCCAAGTACTCCTATTATTATAATGAATATATCGCCAAAGAGGAGGCGCATCTGCTGCCACTTACTGAGCGGCTTGTCTATGTAAACTTCAATTTGGTATGGAACTCCAACGCTGTCCACGCGGCTCTGATAGAGCGTGTCATGCTTGATACTCTCCACATACTTCGTGTGCCAGCGGTCATGCAAAATATACACGGTGTCGCCTATCTGTTTCTCGACAACATGCACAGAGTCATGGAGCCATATCGAGTCGCGCTGTGTCTTATTGATGTACAATGTGTCAGTGCGGATGTCAGGCACCTTAATATACTTCACTGACTTACATCCGCTCAAAGCGCAAATCACCAGGGTTATGATCATTGCAACAACAAGCGAAGCACCAGACAGACACCCGTGACGAATACGCTCATCTGTAGTCAAGCCTTCATTTTCAATATATGGCTCATCCCAGTACATAGGCTTTTTCTTATTCATTCACTTTGCTCGAACGGGTTTACTGCTGGCAGTCAGTGGCAGGGCCAACGTATTCCGTCTCTTCCTCGCGTTGCTTTGGCAGTCTTATAATGACGTAGCACTGGAAGATGAGCCAACCGATGCCAAAGTAGTAGGCTTTCTCATCGTCAAACTTGTCATCCCGCCGAAGGAAAAGAATGGGCAGGAAATGGAACATCCACAGGTCATACTTGCGGATGATGGTATTCATTGCAATAAATTTTAGTTTCATAGTCTTTTTTTCAGTTATAGCATTTCCTTATATTTTTATACATTTCCTCGTCTGTGTATATCTCCTTTCTCCTCTCATCAAGAACCTTCTGCTGTAAGCCGCTGCACATATCGTATGTGATAAACGTGCGGCAAACGAGCAAGTCGCCTTGCTGCTGACCAAGCAATATGCCTTCGTTCACGCATGATGCCACATGCTCCTCGCCATTGTAGCGGACACTTTTTCCGACAATCCTCTGATTGTGGCTGTCGGCAAAATGGTTATTGATGGTGAAGAAATGTGTAATGAGGTCGAGTCCAGTCTTTTCCACACCGCAACGCTCGGCATATCGTTTGAGTGCGTGAGGAAGGATAACTATCGGAGAAATGAGCTTCTGGTGTGCAAGCCAAGTAGTGTATGCCGACCATCCATCCGGCGTTCTGCGAGGTACGAGAATGCCCGTCAGTATGCGCTTCATACGCTTGTCGAAGATGCGGGTTGTGAAGATGTATATGTTTCGCCTTGGCGATACATGCTCAAAGCTCAGTATTAAGGGGAACTTCGTTGTCTTCATTGCGCGCCGCCTCTGTGACAATAATGTATGATGCCACCAATTAGATATGCTTTCCCTATCGCGCTCCAACTCCTGGTACACCTCTTCGTGGGTCATTGAATCTACTATCATAATCTTATCTTTTTAATGTATCATAATCTTTTTTTTTACTGTGGTGCAATACTCCCGTCCGCCATGTCGTGCAGAATCAGCGCACTGAGCAGCATCTGCACGTTATCGACCTTGCACGAGGGCGATGAGTTGGCCTTCACGGGCTTCATGTTCTCCATGCCGTCGGTTGACTCCATGAGCTGACAGCATGAAAATTCGTATGGCCACAAGGGTGAGGGCGAAAGGTGAATCATCGGGTTTGGTGTCACCTTGCCGTCAGGCAACTGATAGCCGCGCTTCACCATATAGTCGAACTCCTTGACGGCTGGGCTGTAAGTTGCGAAGTTCTGACGCACCGGCTTGATGAGTGTCTTCGGGTCAAGTCCGATGTCCACCAGCCACTGCGTCAGGGCGTTGATGACAGTCTTCGCGTTATATGGGTCGTATCCAAAGCCGAAGAAGTTCACGTTCTTTGCGTCCAGTTCGATGATGCGATTCACCGCCACGGCAGGGTCAAAGGTCTTGCCTGGTACGATGTGCAACCAGCCTTCCTCGGCCCACTTCATCAGCAGCGCACGGATGGGGCTGTCGTTGACTGCCGCTTCGCTCATGTAGGCATCAAGGTCGGCAAAATACTCCATCTCCTGAAGGTCATCGCGCCAGCGTTTCGCCAGGTACGAGTTGCCGTTGAGGTCGTCGCCCTTCGAGAAGTCGGAGCCCACCATCACCTCCCAGCCTTGGTCGGCGGTGCAATCGTCGATGCGTCGGGGACACTTATATCCGCCCGTCGGCCACTCACTCTGTATGGCGCGTATCTCGTCGGGGCTTACCCATTTCTGAACGCGGCCCGTCTGCCACATATTAAAATCCTTCGTCAGCACCTCCTGCTTGGTGTCCTCCGTGCCGGTGGCGGCTTCGTGCAGTCGCTCGCGGTAGTAGGTGGGCTGTACGGTGGTGCCTATCGAGCGGTTCACCTTCTTGAAGAGTTCGGGGTCGTCGAGCTTCGTCAGGTCGTCGGTCAGCTCCCACTTGTCGAGCTGGAGCAGGAAGGCGCACCAGTAGTCGTCGGAGGTGCGGATGCGATGGCCGAGGGGGTACTGCATCTCGCCCAGCAGCGATGCTTCCACCTGCTCAATCTTCGTCTTGTACGGGCCTTCCTTGATGCGTCCGGCGGTGGTGGTGTGGAGCAGCAGCTTTTCACGACGCGGACCCGTAGAACCCCAACACGTATCGACAGCCGCCTGCATGTCGGAGTGGGCGTTGACATAGCCCGCCTGTCCGTGCTCGTCGGCATGTACCACCGAGGCATAGAGTCCGTCCTTCGAGGTCTTGCCCGCCGCCATGCACTTGATTTCGCCCTTCATCGGGTGTCCGGGTTGCCAGTTCAGTCCGTTGCGGGTCATGCGGAAGTATTTGCCGCCCATGCGGTTCGAGCACGTCGGATCGACTTGCATGGCGAACTCGCGGATGGCTTTGTAGGCGATTTGGCTCTGTTCGCTGGAGTTGGTGCAGATGAGAGCCTGCCCGTTCACGTCGCCCAGGAATCCCACCTCGGTGAAGTCCACCGCGCCGCCCAGCTCGGTCTTGCCGCTCTTTCGGGTCAGGAACCAGTGCGCCTCCTGTGTCAGCCGTCGCGTGTCCCACACCATGCCGTCCCGTACCCATTCCGTAGGCAGCAACATGTCGCCATCGTGGTATTCGCGCTCCATCGAGACGTCCACCTTGAAGGCGTAAATCTCGAAGATGAGCCACGCCTGGAACGGCATCAGCCGCACGTGCTGCGAGCCGCGAGGGGTGGAGAACTTCAGCCCTCCCTTCACATGTCGCCCGTTCGCCCACTGTCCCTCGATGGCTCGCAGCGACCGCTTCACCCGTTCGGGGTCGAGGTCGTAACTGCTCATTAGTCTGAGTTCCTTACGAATGCCGAGGTTTTCGTATAGATTGGAGTGCGACCCTTCGTTGCTGATTGCGTCCTCGATGTAAATCATCAAACGCTCGTCGATGCTGTTTAGCCTATCGGCATAAAGGGGCAGTGCCTCCCGAATGTCCGCGATGCACTGCGCCTTCAGTTTCTTTAATTCGTCGAAGTCTTGCATAATGTTTGGGTATAAAAAAGAGAGGCATTCCGTCGGGGAATGTCTCTCGATTGATACGTTGCTAATGATGTGCTCAGGTGAGCGTCTTCAGCGGTGCGAGGTCGGCCAACTTCGGGTCGATGATGTCAACGGTCATGCCGAGGGCTTCGGCTATCTGCTGGATGGTGACGTAAGCCACGCTCACCAGTTCGCCCTTCTCAATGCGCCCGATGTGCTGACGGGTCAGCCCGGCACGGTCGGCCAGTTCCTGCTGACTGATACCTTCCAGCTTGCGCAGGGCTGTGATGCGCTGCCCCATGCGCTGTGCTTGCTGTTCCTTGGTCATAGTTCCAATACGATTATGTTGCCCCTCATTTCGGGTTTGTTCTCCAGTAAGATGTCCGTGTAAATCTTGCACTGGTCACGGGTGCCTTCAAAGAGTGCTTCCTGCGCCGAGCCGTTCACTATC
>Ga0310690_10004343_pt1 | contig 20188 bp, 14 predicted proteins | sample AusTroGonzalo_MG_2_FD_207661 | JGI IMG/M metagenome (GOLD analysis project Ga0310690, IMG submission 207661) | Bovine rumen microbial communities from tropical cattle in Woodstock, Queensland, Australia - Gonzalo_04 (v2) (version 2) | ecosystem: Host-associated > Mammals > Digestive system >...
TATGGATAAGCTCGTTGCGGTTGGTAACAACTTCCCTATTTCTGTCAGCCAAATTGCAGAGGGCATGAACAATGCGTCCTCGACGCTTCATGCTGCTGGTAATACATTTGAACAATCAGTCGCGCTTCTGACGGCAGCGAATACCACCGTGCAGAACGCTGCGAAAGCGTCTACTGGCTTGAGAACCATCGCTGCGCGTCTCCGCAATACGAAGACAGAGCTGGATGATTTGGGCGAGGCTATGACTGAGGCGACATACGCGGAGCTTGTGTCTGCTCTGACGGATGCAAACGTCGCGCTGACGGATGCCAACGGTGAGTTCCGAAGCACATATGACATCATGGCAGATATCGCCAGAGTTTGGGACACGTTAAGTTCAACCGCTCAGGCCGGACTTGCTACTACAATTTCCGGTACAAGACAGCAGGCGATTTTCTACTCAATCATTGAGCAGTTCAAAGAAGCAAGCGGCGCTATGGACGAGATGGCGAACAGCGCCGGAGCTCTTGATGAAGCGTATGCCACATTTATGCAGAGCACACAGGCACATATCAATCAGTTCAAGGCTGCATTTGAGTCTCTTAGTAGCAGCACTTTTACGACATCGTTCTTAAACAATGTGATTGATATCGGAACCGGGTTGCTTGGAGTTGTTGAGAGCATTATGAAAATCATTGATGCTCTCGGCGGTTTGAATACGGTTCTTCCAATTACAATCGCATTGATTGCGGCTCTGAATATCACAAGTATAATCGCTTCTATCAAAAAGCTCGCACTAACGATTTTTAACAGCAATCTTGTGAAGGGTATTCAAGCCATTCACGCTGGGTTGGTTTATCTCAAAACTGGTTCCCAGGCTGCATCTTCCGCGTTTTATATGCTTGGAGGTGCAGCGTCCGTCGCTACAGTTGCTTTAACAGCCTTTGTTGCAATTATCGGTATTGCGTTTATCGCTTATCAAAAATGGCAACAGGCGCAGCAAGAGGCAAGAGATAAAGCAATAGAGGCCGCCAAATCTGCGGATGATTTATCAGATGAAATCGGAACGCTGGTAGATAGATATATTGATTTATCTGAGGCAGTTAAGACAGACAGTAGCGCGAAAGAGGATTTAATATCCGTCCAAGACGAACTCGTTAAAAAGCTTGATATTGAGAAGGGTCGTCTTGAGGATTTAGTCAAGGAGTATGGAAATCTAAGCGACGCTATTAAAGCCGCTTCCGTCGAAGCATTGCAAGATTCTGAACGTGATTTGCGCGGCGGCTTAAATGCGTATGAAGAAGAACTTCTCAAAAAGGCAGGCGCCCATGGTGTCGCGGGGTTCTCAATGAACCATATGACAGCCACATGGAGCAAATCAGACGCCGAAACGAACCGGGCTGGGCTGCAAGCTCTTGTTGACGCCGGGTATATCAGCAGCGGCTCTTTCGGGACTGGTGGAATGGAGTTATATCTTACCGGAGATGGATATGACTTATCTACTGTCGAAGGAGTTATTAACGCGCATCAGCGTCTTGCCGAGATGCTTGATATCGTTCAGGATAAGGTTGGTTCAAACAACGAAGTCTATAAGTCGCTTTATGAGGAATACAATCGAGTCTCCGACGCACTGAAAAACTATCAGGATTCAATTGGAAGTCTTAATACAAACCTTGCTGAACAATATATGTTACAGGGTTTGATTGGGAAAGCTATTCCATCCACGACTGACGAATACAACACATATAGGCAATCTGTTATTGACGCTGCTATTGCGTCTGGTGAGTTCGTCGGAAGTGAGGACGACATTGTTGCGGCTGTTGATGCTGTTTTAAGTCAGCAATCTCGTTTTGCTGATTTTGCTACGACAACAACTAATGCAATGAATAGCGGAAGTGCAGCCGCGTCTACATATAAAGCCAATCTCGAAGGGTTAAAAGAAACTGTTTCTGCTCTTAAATCTGCATATGATGTTCTCGAAAAAGCAGAGGAAGAGATGGCTTCAGAAGCGGGAGCGTTATCTGTCGATACTATTAACGCATTGGCTGCCGCTGATGAAAATTATCTTGATTATCTCTATGAGGAAAACGGCCTAATTAAGCTCAACACTGAAGCGTGGAAAGAAAATGCAAACGCCAAAATGAAGGCTCAAATGGCTGAAATCCAAAAAGAAATCGATGCGCTTGAAGCACAAAATGCAAAGCTGCAGGAGCAGAGAGACCTGTATGTTGAGATGTACTTCCTCAGCGGCGATATATGGACGAAGCAGCAAATAGATTCGTTCAATTCTCAGATATCAGAGAACACAAAACTTATCGCCGCAAATCAAGGTAAGCTCGCAGTATATGGAGCACTTTTCAACTCAATAACTGATTCTGCTACAGAGGCGTTTAACGTATATCAAAATGCTCTGGATAACTTTGCAAACATTGCTGATTCAATCAACGACGTTTCGAGCGCGATGCAGACGCTTGCGGACTTGCAGGATGAAGTTTCTGACGGATTCGCAATTTCTCTGGAAAAGGCGCTTGAGTTTGCAGCGGTTTACCCGGAGATTCTCAATAATGCAACAGTTACTGCAGAAGGCGAGATTCTGCTGAATGAAACCGTTGTCAACGATTTCATTGCAGGCAAAGAGGCTGAGCTTCGTAATGCCATAGACGCACAGATTCAAGAGCTCGAATCAAAAAAGGCTGTTCTTGAGGCACAAATGGAGTTCTCTCAGGCCGAGCTTGATATGGCAAAGCAGGTTGGCGAGGGTGAAGCCGATATTACAAAAGAGGTTGCCGAATATCGTCTGGATACCGCAAACCAGCTTGTCGCGGCGCTGATACAGGCAGGCGTTGACGAAGCTACGGCATTTCAGCTTGCAGCCGCTGCTATGGCTGGGAACGCTGAGGAGTTTGACAGAATCGCAGCAGAGGTTTGTACAGATGTAAATGGCAACTTCAACTCCGCCGCTTATGCTGCCGCGCAAGCTATCTATCAGAATATGAACAGCGCAAAGCGCGACGTTGCTTCGCTGGCTACGCAGGCTCATCAAACAGCTCAGGCTATCGCTGCGATGGCGGAAGGAGTACAGGCTGGCAGTTCTGCGATTGTCGGCGGTTCCGGCGGAGGCTCAGGCGGATACAACGCTGAAATCACGCTTGGCGGCGCAAACTTCGTCGGCACGGATTATACATACGAAGCGAAAACGCTCGGGCTTGACGAGTTCATTTCTGACTTGGAGCTTGATATTGCTTCTTATCAGGATGCAATCGCACAAATTAACGGTCAGATTGCTGCTCTGGAGGCTATCAAGAACATGCCTCTGGAGAGATTCCGTGGAAGCGGGATTGATAAGAGTACCGGAGGCGGAGGAGGCGGCGGTACAAATACCGACACCGATAAGGAAATCGAAGAGTATATCGCGGATATCGACGAGTATTACGAGGCGCTGAAACGCCTTGAATCTATCGAGATTCGTCTCTCCGATTTGCAATCTCGCATCGAATATGCCGATACCGAAGAGGAAAAGATTCTTCTGACAAAGGAGCTTATCGACTTATACGGTGAGCAGGCAGACGCGATGGAGCACCTAAACGGGCTTCGCAGCGACACTATTTCTAAAGGCGTTGATGAGCTGAAAGCGCTCGGTTTCGAGGTAGAGTATAACGCTGAGACGAATGAGCTTTACATCGCAAACATTGAGCACTTGAATGAGCTCCAGGCGACATCCGTTGGAGAATACGAATCTTTGCAAGAGGCCACAAACGCACTCCGCAAAGAAACGGAAGAGTATATCAACACGCTGGAGGATTTGAACTCCTCAAACCAGGATGGCGCGGACTCCATGCGAAAGCTCCGGCAGGAAATCAAGGCGGCAAAGCAGGAAGTCATTGACTATCTGAACGGTATCGTAGAAAAGGCGAATGACGCTGTTGATGTATTTCAGAATGTATACGATACCTTACACGCTGCGGCTGACGAGTATGCCGCGAGCGGCTTCATCACCATTGATACGCTTCAATCTCTTCTCGGTCTCGGCGCTCAGTACATGCAATACCTGATGGACGAGAACGGCGCTTTGGTTATCAACCATGAACGTATCGATGCGATGCTCGCTGCAAAGACACAGGAGCTTGCTCTTGAGGAGGCACTGACATACATTGAGCGTCTGCGTCTTGCAATGCAGGCTGATTCCGTCGAGGATTTGAACAACCTGCTCTACGCAACGACAGACGCCACAAACGCAACATGGGGGCTGGTATACGCGAACCTTGCCCTCCTCGGGCTGGACGACGAGCAATACCAGGCAGCGCTCCATAACATCAACGCAATTCGCACTTTGGCGGACAGCGCGGTGACGAGCATCGGACGTGTCGCCGGAGAAACCACGGAACAACTGAATACCATGAAGTCCGGTTTGGACGATATTCTCAACTACGTTATGGATATGCTCAAGTATCGAGTGAACGAGCAAATCAAGGCGCTTGAGAATATGAAAGATGCATTTGCTGATATTATTTCGCTGCGCAAAGAGGCGTTGAATGACGCGAAGAAAGAAGCAGATTATCAGAAGAACGTTTCAAAACGGACACAGGAAATCGCAAAGCTCCAAGCTAAAATCAACGAACTCGCTCTCGACGACAGCCGCGAGGCGAAAGCGAAGAGGGCAAAGTTGGAAGAGGAACTCGCTAAGCTCCAGGAAGAACTGGCGGATGAACAGTCAGACCATGCTCGTGAGGCGCAGGAAGATGCGCTTGACGATATGAAGAAAGCGTATGATGACGAAAAGGACGACGAAATCAAGAAGCTCGAAGAAAGTATTTCGTCTACCGAAAAGCTATATCAGATGGCTATCGATTATATCCGCGAAAACTGGTCAACCCTCAAGGATGAGCTAATCCAATGGAACTATGAGGTCGGCACGAACTTCCAGTCAGATATCGAGAGTGCATGGGAAGCAGCGCTTGCGGCGGCGCAGCGCTACGGTGATTATGTGACTGCTCTTTCAAGCATCGAAGCTGACATTGGCGCAGCCGGTACTGGTACACACCACGATATACTGTACGAGCCTGAGTATACTGCCGAGGAAGCTATCCATGCGATTATCAAGGAAATGTGGGCGAACTCACAAGCGTGGAGCTCAGCCGACACAGACACGAGAGACAAGCTGAACAAGCGAAACCTCGAACTTGGCGCGAAGCTCGCCACATACGGCATCAACGCTGTGCGTGGAAGTGATGGCGTGTGGTATATCGGGAGCGTTGGTGGAGAAAAGCTGTACGAGAAGTATAAGCAGTATTTATACCATTCCGGCGGTATCGCCGGTGACAGGCCGACGCTCAAACAGAACGAGGTGATGGCGGTTCTGAAGAAGGGCGAACCCGTTCTTGATGAAAAGCGCGAGCAAGGGCTCTACAGGATTCTGGACTTTGTGCAGCTACTCTCCGACAAGATGGGCATGATTATGAAGCCTGGAGATTTCGGGCGCAGATACTTTGGCGGAGGAGACTCTGTTACTCCTGTGAGCGGCTTGATTTCCGGTGGTTCAAGCAGTGAGTTTGCTTTCAGCCCAACTGTCAATGTAAGCATCAACCATAGTGGAACACTCTCCGAGAGCGATGCTCGTCGTTATGGCAAGATTGCCGCAGACAGCGCATTGCAAGAGCTCGAAGATGCGTTTTCCAAGCGCGGCATTACGACAATCGGAAATGCTGCTTTGAAATAAGCCAACGGATAGGGCGGAATACCTCTGCCCTATCCATTACTATAAACGCGGAAATAGGAGGTGGTACGTTGGTTATCGATTTTTCCGCAATCGGAGTTATGAAAGAACAGCCGATACTCATTCTCAAAAATGCTGACGGCACGCCGATTCAAACACTCGGTTATGCCTTCAATCTGAAAGCGGATATTCGTTATAACGAGGTATCCACTATTACCTTTGATTTACCGGCATATGTGGATGGAGAAAAGACACCGCATTATGACGATGTTATCGGTATGCGCGTTATTGATATGCAAGGGTGGGGACAGTTCATCCTTGTCAACCCGGAAACAAGCAATAATGGCGTAAAGGAAGTCAAGAGCTGCAAAGCGTATTCTCTTGAATATGAGCTAACATACAAACAAACATATTTTGAAGAGGCAACGTATAACTTCTGGAATCCGCTTGCGCCGGATAACACGGTGCTTGGTATGCTTCTCGCGGATTCTCCGTCGTGGAGCATCGGGCATGTTGATGAAGAGCTTATCGGAAAGTATCGTACATTTTCCGAGGAAAATGCAAACGTCTATAACTTCATCAAGTCAACCGTGCAGAAGACATACAACTGCATTTTTGACTTTGACACATATACCAGGAAGATTTATGTGAGAAGCACCAACTCAGGCGCAATCACAAAACCTGTTCATATTTCCATGAATAACCTCGCAAAGTCCATAGACATCGACGAGGATACGGAAAGTATCGTTACTGTCCTGGACGTGAACGGCGGAGAGGATGTAGACATCCGAATGGTCAACCCGCTTGGCACCAATAAGATTTACAACCTCGACTACTTTATGAACCTGTCTCATTTTAGTCAGAGCATGATTGACAAATGGAATCGTTGGAAGATGAGCTATGAGAACAACCGTCTTGCGTTTTACAATTTGTCAGTTGAACAGGCGCTGAAAACATCCGCTATTCTCACGGAACAGGCGAAGCTCTCAGATATCGAAGGAGTGCAACTCGGCGCTCTGCTGAGTCAGCGTGCTGTTTATATCGAGTACCTGGCTCAGATTGCGAACCAATCCAGTACAGAGTATCAGAAGTATCAAAACCTGCTGAATCAAGTCAACGCGCAGATAACAGCAAAGCAAGCAGAGGTAACGGCGCAAAAGGCAAAGATTACGGTATTGGATGCGGAACGCGAAGAGATTCTGAATGAGCTTGCCGCTATCAAAAACGCGGTTGCTTTTTCTCAGTTTTTCACGGACAGTGAATTGTTGGTGCTTCAGCGTTACTTTAAGGAAGACAGTATTGAGGACAGTTCGTTTGTTCTGTCTACTGTTGATTCCTATAGTGACAGCGATATCAGCAATGAAATCTCAAACATCAAGTTCAAATTTACCGGCGGAACCGTCACAAAAGTTCTTGGACTCAGCGGTAAAGATTTGTTCACCGTTTCAGGCGGCAAAATGGTTACTACAGGCGCTTCTGCGTCTATTTCCGCTTCTGTTGTAAGCGCGAGTTTTGAACGTAAAAGCAGCACTGGTGATTTCGTGCTCGCTGTGTATCTGAGCAACGGGACTATCGGCGCAACTGAGTTCCCAAGTGGGTGTGTCTCGTTTACTGGAACATGCCTTGCTCCGAGCAGCAATGCGACACACGAATCAAATACGGACGCCTATGCCATCGGCACAACGCTTTCATTTACATCCGGCAAAGGGCGCCTTTACTTTACACGCAACACGACAGAGTACGAAAAATACTCCGTGGAATGGAATCTCTATGATTACGGACGCGAGTGCTTGAAGGCTCTCGCCTACCCTACATATTCATTCAGTATTTCTTCCGCGAACTTCTTTATGTCGGAAGACTTCGAGGCGTTTGTCAATTCGATTGAACTTGGTAAGCGCATCTATCTGAATACCGGAGACAATGTACTTGAGCCAATCTGTATCGGCGTTGCTATCGATTTTGAGAACAAGGCGTCTCTGTCTTTAATGTTCAGCGACAAGTACAGCGCGTCAGACAAATCGTTCAAACTGGTTGATTTGCTGGATAACAGTATCTCAATGGGCAAAACGCTGAACTCCAATAAGCTCAGCTACGCTTCGTTTGTTGACAGCGGTGCATCAACCGCCGTAAAGCAGTTCATGGATGCAGCGCTTGACGTTGCGAAGAATATGGTGCTTTCCAGTACCGGGCAGGGCATTTCATGGGATGAAACAGGACTTCATCTGCGCAAGTACAACAACCCGAGCAATCCTGACGCGGGGTTTGAAGACGAGCAGATTTGGATGATTAACAACGCCATTGTTTTTACGGACGACGGATGGCAGACAGCAAAAATGGCTATCGGCAAAATCATCGACGAAAATCTTGTTTCGACGGAGAATCCTTCCGGTACGGCATACGGAATCGTTGCTCCCTATATCGTAGGCACTTTGCTTGCCGGACAGAATCTCATTATCGATACAGAGAACGGCGGATTCCGTGTGGACGCGAGCGGCGTATATATCGACGCGCTCAAGTTCTATATCACGCACGGTGGTTCAGAGTACGACACAATCGAGAGCGAACTGGACGAGCTAACACAAGGTATAATCGACAACTCGAACGCACTGGAGGAGGCTGTCGCTGAACTGAATGAGCGCGTTGACGGTACGATAACGACATACTACCAGGACGAAAGGCCGAGCAACCCGAATGAAGGCGATTTATGGTTCGATACAGACGATGAAAAGCTCTATCGCTATTCAGAAGGTGTGTGGGAGACTATCGAGGATGCCGACATATTTGCTGCTATCGAGGCGGCACAGAACGCGCAAGATACCGCAGATGGGAAAATCTGCACATACTATCAGGCGACAAACCCGGCAAAAAGCTGGAGCGCAACGGATAAGAAGAAGAATATCGGAGACATTTGGTACAACACTTCAACCAAGACTGTTGATGGATGTCTGTCCAAAAAGGCATACAGATGGAACGGTACTGCCTGGCAGTCTCTCGAAGATGGCTCTATTCCAAAATTGCAGGCAGAGGTTGACGCTCACGAGGCAACTCTCTCAAGTATCATCAATGAGAACGGCTATCTAAAGGCTGCGCAGCTTCAAGGCGTCATCAATTCTCTGAACACAAAAATGCAGAGCGGGACTGGAAATGTCTTATTCGATAGCAACGGACTTTGGCTGATGAATGGTACAACAAAAGCGACATCAACTAAAGCAATCTGGATGAACGAGCAAGGCATCCTGTTTGGCTCCGGCAACAAATCAAACACCCCGGAAACCACATGGACGTGGACAACTGCCATCGGGCATGATGGTATCACGGCTGATGCTCTTGCATCCAAAACGTTAAGCTCGGTTACTATCAGCGGCGGCTCCATCACCATCGGTGGCACCGCTTCAAACCCCGCTTTTAAGGTGGATACTGCTGGCAACCTGACAGCCAACAGCGGCACATTCAAGGGCAAGCTGGAATCCCCAACACTGAAAGGACAATTAAAGGCAGACGCAAGCACATGGATTATCGGCGCAGGACTCAGTATCGGTGGTAATCCGACGACATCCAGCGGTAACTTCTATGTTGATACAAACGGTAATGTTACGATGAAAGGCAGTATCAACCTAAGTTCCGGGACAATCACATGGGGTAGCAGCAATAGCCCTGTTAAGGTTCAATACAGTGCGAACGGTAGTAGCTGGCACGCGACGTTTGCGAGCACAGACTATTATGCGAGGTATAGCTACGACGGAGGCAGCACATGGACGAGCGCCATCCAAATCAAGGGTCAAAATGGCACCAATGGCACCAATGGCACCAATGGCAAGGATGGCAAAGACGGTAAGGATGGCAAGGATGGTTCAGACGCAAACGTGACATTTAAGAATGTCAACTCAGCTCTTGGGACTCTGTTCAAGACTTGGAGCGGTGGTACGCCAACCACAATTTCAAGCGCGTACATTTATGCTCCCGATATCAAGGGTGGCAATATCTATGGCGCGAATATCTATGCGGGAACCGGAAGCGGATATTCTCAGATGACGCAAACTGGACTCAACGTTTTTGATACAAATGGAGACTGCAAAATCGGTATTGGCTACTATTCGTCAAACTATACCTATCCATACCTTATTCTTGGTGTGGGTAGTGGTTCTGCGAGCTCTGACTCAGGCATGGCTATGAAGTTCAATCGCGGTCTATGGCTTGGCACGTCGAACGCGAGAACGCATCCAGACGCGAACAATCCATCACCAAAAGAGGTTTCTGGCACGACTGGTATTTTCATTGATTTTTCGAGTGCGAAGATTTACCAGTATAAGAACGGAGCGAAATCAGAAATCGGAAGCGGGAGCTCTGGCGGAACTGCGACGGCTGTATTTGGATAAGGTGGTGAGCTAACTTGAGTTATAAGTTTACTGCTTATTTCCAGGACGCAGGGATATCCAGAACATCAATTTATAGTTATGATTCCGGCAGTACATATGCGTATAACTACGGGCAAGACCCGGATGGTAAAGGATACTATAGTTATACGCTGAGCGGGTTTAGCAGTAGTTTACGTTTCACTGCAACTGCTTCGAGTGGCTACTCGTTCTATCGCTGGGTATACCGTCTGGATAGCGCGTCAGGAACCGTTCAGTATAGCTATAGCAATCCATTCACATACAGTTCTGGGAGAGATATCTATATTCGAGCCGAAAGCCAGTCAAGCGGCGGTGGCGGTGGCGGTGGCGGTTCAACGTGGACACAGACTACGGGCAATATCGGGACTGTGAGCTCAACGTATACCAACAGCTTTACCATCAACGCTGCAAGAGTTAATCGCTACTCTGTCAAGTTCACAAACAGCGGTACGGCTACGTTTGAGACAAGCGGCTCGCTCGACACTGTTGGATATCTTAGCACATCCACAGGATTTGATAGCGAAGACGGCGTTCCGTCAAGTTATGTCGCATACAATGACGACGGTGGGAGTGGAAGCAACTTCAAAATATCGTATTCCGTGTCTGCAAACACAACGTATTACATTTGGATGCGGTGTTACAGCATCACGTCATCTGGTTCAACGACGCTAACTATTACTCCGCCCGGAGGCGGCTCAAGCGACATTTCAACGTATACATGGTCGAATGTATCTGCTGCAAAATCACAGGCATTGACAATTGGTGTAGGTGGCGCATATCGTTTCAAAATCACATTTGCAAAGAGCGGTAGTGCAACGTTCTATACGACGGGCTCAACAGATACATACGGATATCTGAGCACATCTACAACATGGGATAGCTCGTCAAGAGCGCCAAACAGCTATCTGAAAAATGATGACGATAGCGGTACAGACAACAACTTTTCTATCACATACAACGTTACGGCCGGAACAACGTATTATGCATATGTTAGGTTGTATAGCGCAACGACGAGCGGTAGTACAACGTTTTGCGTTACTCCGCCGAGTGGCATATCGAAATGGAATTGGAACGGTTCCAATGGCAGCGCAACCGCAACATCAACATCCGCAGCGTACAACTCTCTGCATACAGGAGGGAATGTCGCAGATTTCAGCTACGTTGTCTGGAATGATATGTGCGACAAAGTTCAGGAAATCCTGAACTATATCGGAACGACATGGAGCACATATTACGGGCTGACTTTGGTGCAAACGAAGATGAGCTCAAGCGACAAGACGCTTACGGCAGCACGCTTCAATTCACTTCGGTACAATGTCGGTTCAAGATATACCACGAACATTCAAGAGGTGAAGAAGGGCGATACCGTGTACGCATCCTATTTCACAACGCTTGCCACAAAGATTAACGAGTGGATAGATACACTATAAGAACAAAAGGAGAATGAAAATGAAAAACGAAATCATGCAGCGCATCGTGTCCGTTATCAATGCGCTTAACAACGTTTCCGTCAAAGGTGAGCAGAATCTCGCTAATCTGAGCGGCAGTATCACCGTTCTTCGTGAGACTGCAGAGATAATTGCGAACGCCAAATTTGAAGAGGAAGCGAAAGACGAAGAGGTGAAGTAATGTCTTTCTATGGATGTCATTTCAGCTTTGATGGCGTCCCATGCACGGAGTACGGTTTGATGCTTTATGAGTTCGGGGAGAGCAGCTCAGAAAGTGGCACGCTCTTATCTGGTATTGACATCATCGAAGACAGAATCGCACGGAAGTACAAACCGATACATTACGGCACGGTGATGAACAAGCCGTTAGAGTTCACCATGACTTTCGGAGCGGACATCAACGCCATCGACAAAGACGTACATCTGGACAGATGGGATTTGGATGCCATTATGAGCTGGCTTACCGGGCACGACACATATAAATGGTTGGAAATCACGCAGCCTGATATGGAAACTGTGCGATACAAATGCTTCATTACGAATCTGAAATACGTTGAGTTCGGTAAGATTCCTTGGGGTATGACATGCACTGTCCTCTGCGATTCTCCATTTGCCTATCTGTACCCGGAGTCATACACCTATACCATAAACGGGTATAGCACGTTCACGTTCTATAACAAGAGTTCCTATCGCGGCTATTATAAGCCGACAGTCATCATTTCTCCGCGAAACGGCGGAGATTTTAGTATCCAAAACAACAGCGACGGCGGATATATTTCACGGTTTGATGATTTACCGTCCTCAGTGACAAGCATTGTTATGGATAACGAAAACGAGATTGTGACGTGCAACAACATTTCAAATCCGTATCCGTATTTTAACTTCCATTTTTTCCGACTGGTGCGTGGAAACAACATGCTTGTCGTGAATGGGATTGGGACGCTCCAGATTATTTGTGAGTTCCCTGTTAGCGTAGGAGGTTAATTATGCAGACTAATATCTATACGCTGCCGGAAATTAGTTTTGTCGGTGGCGAGACGCAGGAGTATCGTTTTCACCTTGTAAACGAAGGTGGCGATGCTTTTGACGCCGATGGAGCGACTGTCGATTTCTCCATCTGCAATTACTCGAATAAGATTGGAGACCCGATTTTGAGCTATACGCCGACGCTGCTTGCAGATTCGCATGGCGTCGTCAGTATTGTCCGCGTAAAAATCCCGAAGGCAGATACCGCAAAGTTGGCTGGGAAGTTCATCTATCAAATCACGATTATCGACTTGACAGGTGATTCAGAAATCCCGAATCAGGGGATAATGAACATCACGAGGAATATCCATCAGGATTTTATCCTCTGATAAATATCACATAAAGCACACGCCGCTGCGCAATGCAGCGGCTTTTGTGCGTCTATGGGCAATTTAGATTGGAGGGAATCAATGAATACCACCTATTTCAAAAACGTTATCATGGGCAACCTGTTCAGAACGCAGACAAGTACAGCTCTGCCGACTACCTATTATATCGGGTTATCCAGCACCACACCGACTGCCGCCGGTGGCAATGTCACGGAGCCTTCCACGACTGGTACGGCTTATACCCGTGTACAGCTCACTTCTCTGACGGCACCGGACGGTGGTGTGATTACGAACTCCGCCGCAATCAGTTGGCCTGAAAGCACGGCTACATGGTTCAGTGCAGAAGCTCCTGCCACACACTATGTCATTTACGACGCGCAAAGCGGCGGCAACTTGCTGATGTTTAACGCGCTTACCGCATCCCGTGTAATCGAGGTAAACACTATCGCAACAATCAAGGCGTCGAGCTTGTATCTGCAGCTTACAGACTGATAAGAGGTGACGCGCCATGAAGCAGATGGAAGTTTTGCTTCGGCAGCGCCCGTCTGAATATGTCATCCAGGTAGGTAAGAGCAAAAGTTACGACGTGACAATTCCTGGAGCTCCTCCATCAATCGAACTTGTGATTGAGAACCTGCTTGACAGACAGGGAATCTATGGCGACGAGCTTCTACCGCTTATTTTCCACCTAACCGAAAGCCAGATTGAGTGTCTCCTTAACGTCAGTCTTCTCGCAGGAGCGTTTCTGTATAGCTACGACGATTATCTCATTGATGAGCTTGATGATGTGACGCTGGAAGAGATGGACAGCCTCAGTAGCTATAACAGTTTTTCTCTGTCGCAAAGCAAGGTTCAGGTTGGTACTACATCTGTTATCACGCCATCCAATGCAGCTATTGAGCTTGCGACACAAATGGCTGTGATGCTGAAAAAGTATATCTCAGCGAGCAGTTCTGTCATGCACCTCTCCACAACCGCTGGAGTTACTGATATTTCGGTATTCAGTCCGACATCGAATCACATGTCTCTCATAGACAGCATCGTTGAAAGGCTTATCAGCCAAGTGTTTATCGTGCTTACAGAGCGCGGTATCCACTGGTTTGATGGCTTGCTGTCAGACTATGACGATTGGACGCTCGGAGAGATGGAAAACTATTCACCAAAAATGTCTTTGGTTGAAAACAACGGTGACGTTTACATGCAGTTCTGGCTCTCGCCGGGAGATTTCGATATGAGCATTTCAAGCCAAATCGGAGACTTCCTCAGTAGTATCACAGCGGCTCCGACGCCGACTACGATGCACATCACATCGAGTAGCGTGACGGAATATCAAGAATCGTTCCTCGTAATGAGCTCAAGCGCATCGAGCAATACGTTTGCGCTTGTCGAAAAGGTGCTTGGCGTCATCATGGAATCTTTCCCGGCTTCGGATTCTTTCGACTTGTCGTTCGGAAATGAAACGACGCAAGGCGCTCTTATAACCACGTTGCTGAGTGTGAGCGATTCTGCGGCTATGAAGACGCTAATGACTGACGGAATTGGAATGGATTATGGGCTTGAGTTCTATGACGACGATTTGCTTACGGCATGGGATGACTGGACGCTGGAAAACATGGCGGAAGCTGCCAGGATAGCATAACAACACATAACTAAACAATCGGAGGAAATGAAATGAGTTACACAAGTAATCTGAATTTACTGCTTACTCCCGCTTCTGATACCAACACTACTTTCAAAACGTGGCGTGTCGGCATCAATGGCGAGGACGACAGTAATATGCTGAAAATCGACGCTGCTTACGGTAATCTGGATACCCGGGTGACTGCTGCGCAGGCGAAGGCGGACTCCGTTGCCGAGAAGGTTTTCGGCGGTGGCATTGAGACATGGAAAGACGTGCAGGATATCGTGCGGAGCGGCGCTGCGGCTCAGTATTTCGATATCGGAGACCAGCTTGTTGCGGAGAAGCTCAGTTCTGTTACCGCCAACAAGGGCAGCAGCACCGGCATTACCGGCGTCAGCGTGACTGCCGCTACGTTTCTGACTGCCATCGGCGAAACCAAGGCTGGCACATATACCTACACATACGATGGCGCGAACTGGAGAGATGTCGGCGGCGCGACTGTCGCTCTGACTACGACTTACGGTGTCGAGCTTACCGGAACTCCTGCTGTCGGCGATGTCGTCAATGTGGTTGTAGCTACCACTTCTTACACGTTTGACATCATCGGAATCGACCATGATACGCCAAGCGATAACACTAAGACGCACAGCATGACGCTGCAGCTCCATAATCAGCTTAGCAGCACGATGACGTTCGACGCAAAAGAAGCGTTTTATTACGCGGAAAATGGCCTTACCGCCGGTACATACCACTTTACCGTTCAGGATGATGCGTGGTATACGAGCGACAACGGTAAGACATATCAGTTTACCCTTGCGAGCGACGCCGCTGCTGGTAGCCAGCTTGTTTTCGGCAATGCTTACGACGCCACATTCGCCAACTCTACTATCAGCGTTTATAGCAGCGCAGACAGCACTACTGCTGCCCAAACTGCTACTGTGACCCTCGGTAGCTCTGGCACCGATTTGGGTGCTGTGAACAATACTGGCAATATGAATCATATGCACAGAGCGCTGCGTGGCAATAACCGCTGGACTCAATCTTCTCTGCGTCAGTGGCTGAACACAGACGGCGCGGCGAATACATGGTGGACTGCGAAGAACAACTTCGACAGGCCGAGCAACGCCTCTGTTGCCGGGTTCCTGAAGGACTTTGACGCATCCTTCCTCGCCGTTCTTGGAGACGTGAGCAAGTCAACGCAGCTCAGTGTTGCGGATGGTTACGGCCTTGAGGCAAGCACCGAACGCTTTTTCCTGCTTTCTCGTCCCGAGGTTTATATGGGCGCTGAGAGAAGCACTGATGGCCCGGACGGTAAGGTTTACACCTACTACGGCCCTGGATATTCCAGTCTGAACGCGCCTGGTACTGGTGCGGATAGTCACCGGGTTAAGTACAGAGGCGGCACGGCTGCCGACGGGTGGCTGCGGACTCCCAACGCCAGCAACGGTAACCGTGTTCGCGACGTGAACACGGGCGGGTCTATGGACAACGGCAATGCCTACAGCAGCCTCGGCGTCGCCCCCGCTTGCGTAATCGTGTAAATCAGGTCGCATTGTCTGTCAACAGCAAATAATCCGCCCCGACAGGGGCGATATTTGCGGAAAGGAATCCAAAATGAGTGTCCCGGAAGGAAAACGAAGTAAAGGCAAACTGAATATCGAAACCGAAGCGTTCAAGTTTCTTGATTACATTTGTGACATCACTACGAAATACTATCTACCACCGGAGTTTGAAGACGGAGACGACAAAAACAAAATCATACAGGAGCACGAGCAATGCAAATGGTTTGCGGAGCGGATGCGAAGTATGGCGTTAGATTGTCTGAGTCAGGTTCAAGAGGCAAATCGTATTATCGTAGACGACGATATCGAAGCCCTCAATGAGCGAAAGAAATTTCAAGATAGAGCGGAACGTGCTCTTGAGAATCTTCACGCGGCTGCATCCGTGATGTACCGCAAGAGGAAACTCAAGAGCACACGCTTAAAGAAGATTGGCACGGATGTAGGAGACTTGAAGAAGAAAATTCAAAGTTGGCGCAAATCTGACAAGTACAGATTTGGGCTTACTCATAAAGAGGCGTAAGCCTTAACGGGGTAGTCATTGTAAGAACGTGACTCTGTGTGTTGTCGTCGGCTGCCAACTGGTGGCTGCGGACTCCCAACGCCAGCAACGGTAACAATGTTCGCAACGTGAACACGGACGGGTCTATGAACAACAACAATGCCAACAACAGCAACGGCGTCGCCCCCGATTGGGTGGAATAGTAAGGAGTAGCACTTTTGTGACAAAACCGAACCACCACGCAAGGAATGACTATCCCAACCGTAAAAGGTGAAACAGGGGTGCCGATGTGTGATACTCAACCAACGGTAGTATGTCGTACTATCAACGGTGCCCAAACAATTTTTTGAGGAGTTTTACCGTGCAGACTGAAACAGTCAGGGATAAGGTGTGCAGTTTTGAAAATCTGTACGCCGCAATGGAGGTCTGTAAGAGCGGTGTGATATGGAAAGATAGTGTCGCTGGATGGTACAAGAATGGAGCCATAAATTGCGCAAAGCTTGAACGCGACTTGCTTAATGGCACATATAAACTTGAAGAATACACGCGATTCACTATCTACGAACCGAAGAAGCGAGATATTGTCAGCACAAGATTCAAGGACAGAGTTTTCCAAAGAAGCCTGTGCGACAACTATCTTACCGCACAACTGAGAAAACACTTCATATATGACAATGGCGCCTGTCTCGTCGGTAAAGGAACCGATTTTGCGAGAAGGCGCCTTGAGTGTCATATGCAGAGATTCTACCGCAAGCACGGGAGAGAAGGATATGTCCTGAAGTGTGACATTACGAATTTCTTTGGTTCTACACCACACTGGGTTGTGAAAGAGAAAGTGTTCAAGCTCATTGACGACGAGTGGGTTATCAAGCAACTGGAGCGTATCATCGACAGCTTCGGTACGCCTGAGAACCCAGAAGTCGGAATGGGACTTGGTTCGCAGGTAACGCAGCTTTGCCAGCTCGCGGTGTTGAACGACATCGACCATGCAATCAAAGAACGGAAGCGTATCAAGCACTATGTTCGATATATGGACGATTTCATTCTTATCCACGAGGACAAGCAGGTATTACAGGACTGTCTCGCGTTTATAAGCGATGAGCTTGCAAAACTCGGATTAAAGTTGAGCTTAAAGAAAACGCAGATATTCCCTATCGCGCAACCAGTTCACTTTCTTGGATTCTCATACCATCTTACGAAAACCGGGAAAGTAGTGAAACGGGTTCTCAGAGAGAAACTGTCTCACGAACGCAGAAAACTAAAACGTCTCATTCGTTTTGTCAGAGACGGAAGAATGACGCGGGACAAGATGGATAAATGCTTCCAGGCGTGGCTCGCTCACGCTACCCGCGAACCATCACCAGAAAGGAAGGGCGCTCCGTTTATTGGAAGGTCGAACGACTTCTTTACAATCGAAAGGATGAAACGTTTCTATAAATCACTATGGAGGGTGTCTTATGAAGTATTTATCTCTGAAAGACCAGCTTATGCAGGAGCGTGAGAAGAACGCTGCTCTGAGCGCGGCTCAGGCTCAGGACGCCGCTAATATCGAGTACATCGCCATGATGTGCGATGTTGAGTTAGAGGAAGACGAGCCCGCCGAAGCTAATGCTAACGAGGAGGTCTAATTATGAATCACAGTCCGAAATTTGAAAAGGTAAAGAGCTACTACGACAGGGGCTTATGGAAGGAGTTCCAGGTTGCCAATGCTGTCGTCAAAGGTTGGATTACCGAGGAGGAGTACGAGGAAATCGTCGGTCAGCCCTACGAGGGCTAATTAGTTTGGAGGTGGACGTGAATGGCTTTTAGCATTATCAAACACTGGGACAAGCCGATTCAGCAGAAGCGTTCTTACCTTTGTGATACACGAAACGATATCAACAGTCTCCCTACTGATGTGCCAGCGGGTTCCGACGCGCTCGTAACCGAGGACATGTCAGTTTGGATTCTCGATAATTCAGGCACATGGGTTGAAATCGAGTAAGGGGGCGATGCTATGGATTTAATCGCTCTGGCACTCGCCCTGAAGAAAGCGAAAAAGTATGTTGACGGAAACGCCGTTAAAGACGTTCAGAAATCCGACGGTACGAGCGTTGTAAATAACGGCGTAGCTACGCTACCAGATGACTTACAGGGCGTTACCGATGTGCAGGTCAACGGCACAAGCGTCGTCAACAACGGCGTTGCGAACTTCGGTTTAATCGCATCTGAGAACGGCGCTTTCGGACTTCGGTATTACAACGGTGTTCTGCAGTACAAGAACGGCAACAACTGGGTCACGATTTCTATCGCGTCTCAGACTATCTAACTTGGCAATAGCGGGGGCGGTTGGGGTTATCCCCTTCTCCCCCGTTTTGTTATGAACGGAGGTGAGCCTCAGTGAACGAGAGCTCTATCTGGACGTTCTTGAAGAAGAACGGATTCAGCGATTGTGGCGCTGCCGGACTGATGGGAAACATGTACGCAGAGTCCGGGCTGAGCCCAATCAATTTACAAAACACATATAACAAAAGCCTCGGCATGACTGACGAGCAGTACACCGAGGCTGTAGACAACGGAACCTATCAAAACTTTGTGCGAGACAAGGCTGGCTATGGGCTGGTGCAATGGACTTTCTGGAGCCGCAAGCAAGGCGTTCTGGATTATGCCAAGTCCACAAACCGCTCTATCGGCAACCTTGATATGCAGCTTGAGTATGTCGTAAAGGAATTGCAGGCGTTTGGATTACTGAACGCTTTGAAGAACGCGGCATCCGTAAAAGATGCATCAAATATGGTTTTGCTTCAGTTCGAGAAGCCCGCCGATATGAGCGAGCGCGTACAGGAGCAACGTGCCGGTTTTGCACAGGTTTACTATGACAAATTCGCCGCGCAAGCGACGAGTGGAGAAGGAGGCAAGAAAATGAGCAACAGTCCTTTAACCGAAGTCACGGTACTTTCTCCAAACCATTCTGGGACTCGCGCACACGCGATTGATAGAATCTCCCCGCACTGTGTCGTTGGGCAGTGCTCTGCGGAGGCTCTTGGCGCATGGTTTGCGAAATCCAGCACGAAAGCATCTTCCAATTACGGCATCGACAAAGATGGGCGCGTTGGTTTGTACGTTGACGAAAGCAACAGAAGTTGGTGTACAAGCTCATCGAGTAACGATAACCGTGCGGTCACGATTGAGTGCGCGTCGGATACATACGCTCCCTACCGTATGAACGACGATGTGTATGCTACGCTGGTGAACCTCTGCGTGGATATCTGTAGAAGGAACGGGAAAACCAAGTTGCTTTGGTTTGAAGATAAAGAAAAGACGCTCGCATACGAACCTGCTGATAACGAAATGGTTATCACCGTCCACAGGTGGTTTGCGAACAAATCATGCCCAGGAGACTGGCTGTACAGCCGTCTTGGGAATCTTGCGAATGAAGTGACTGCGCGGCTTGGCGGCGCAGCTCTTGACGACGACAAGGAGGACGAAGATATGACTCTGGACAAATTTAAGGAGCTTATGCAGGAGTACCGCAAGGAGCTTCAGGACAACGACTGCGGTACGTGGTCAGCCGAGGCCAGAGAGTGGGCTATCAGCTCTGGCATGATTAACGGTATCGGAAACGATGAGAAAGGCAA
>Ga0310690_10004344_pt1 | contig 20180 bp, 19 predicted proteins | sample AusTroGonzalo_MG_2_FD_207661 | JGI IMG/M metagenome (GOLD analysis project Ga0310690, IMG submission 207661) | Bovine rumen microbial communities from tropical cattle in Woodstock, Queensland, Australia - Gonzalo_04 (v2) (version 2) | ecosystem: Host-associated > Mammals > Digestive system >...
TATCTTTTGCTATATATTTTGCCAGTTATATGATTAGAGACTTAGTTGTATCCTCTTTAACATTTTCTGTAATAGGGTTACTTTTTACGATTACTTATATATTTATTGGATTAATACTAGTATATAAGAAAGCTCCTGTAACTTTTAAATTACATTGATTTGACAAATTGTTTTTGAAGATGTTACAATAACCGTGTTACTTATTTCACAATTGAGGTGAGTTCATTTGAAAAAAAATAGTATAATATCCTATATATTGGGAATTGTTTCTATCTTTATGGTAGGTATTGGAATTTCTTTACAAAGTGAGGATATTTCTAGTAAAAAAATTACAAAGTACAAAGAGATAGATATAAAAAGCATGGCTTTGTCTAATTCTTTTGTTCAGGGAACTATGAATCAAGAATTATCAAATTTGGAAGAAGCAAAAATGGAAGTCGTTCCGGCATCTATTATTATTCCTCCCCGAGTTGAAGTTTTTGATGGTTTGACTCTAGAGGAATTGGCCGATAAGTTAGATAGAAACATGGGTAGTGGGTATATTGCTGGCAAAGGAATGTTTCTTGCTAATTTATGTATAGAAACAGGAGTAGATCCTTATTTGGCACTTTCTATTATGCTTCATGAAACCGGTTGTAGAGCAAATTGCTCTAGATTAACAATTTATTGCAATAATGTTGGTGGACAAAAAGGTTCTCCAGGATGTAATGGAGGAAGTTATAAATCCTTTTCTACTTTAGATGAGGGGATTACGTCTTTTGTTAATAATTTAGCTAAAAATTATTATGCTTATGGACTAACTACCATTGAACAAATTGGAGCAAAATATGCAGAAGGGAATACGTGGCCCTCTAAAATTCATTATTATTACAACTTAATTCAAAACAGTTAAAACTATCTTTTTGATAGTTTTTTATTTGCTTTTTTAGGGTAATTTTAGTATACTGAATAATAGATAGAATAGACGGAAACAGGTGATTTTTTTGAAAAAATTAAATAGAAGAGGTTTTTCTCTTATAGAACTTTTAGGTGCCATTGTAATATTAGGAGTTTTAAGCTCTATAGGGGTTATTAGCGTTAGTAGTATATTAGCAAAAGCAAAGACTAACTTTTATACTAATCAACATAAGAGCCTAGTATTAGCTGCCCAAAGTTATGCCCAAAGTAATCGTAATTCTTTGCCGAAGATTATTGGTCAGAGCACTAATATTACCCTTGCGATGTTAAAAAATTCAAAGTATATTGAGGATATACTGGATTATGGAAAACAGTCTTGTGATGAAGAGGCTTCTTATGTAAAAGTATTTAAATATTCTAATAATAATTATTCTTACAAAGCTTATTTATCATGTCCTAATTATCCACTTTCTAATGATTTGAATATAAATAATCCTATTTCGGTTGATTTTGATTTTAATACTAAGTATAAAGATGCGAGTGTAACATTTTCTATTGATTCTAATGATGGAGAAGAGGCTGTAAAACTATATAGTTATAGTTATATTATTTATCGCAATGGTATAGAAGTGAAAAATTCTGGTAACATTAATGCTAATTTAGTAGAAAAAGTAGAAAAAACAGAAGATTTAACATCTTATCTTCCTGGAATTATAAAGGTAGAAGTGACTGCTACAAATATTTATGAAAACACATCCACTATTCGAAGTGAGGATATTCGTATTGAAGATAAAAAGCCGCCTACCTGTGGAACTGTAACTGGAGCTGCTACTTCTTGGACAAAAGAAGATAGAACTATAACTGTTCAATGTATTGATAATGAATCAGGATGTAAGAGAGAATACTACACTAAAACATTTACAGAAGAAACTAATCAAGGAACAATTATTATACAAGATAATCAGGGAAATATGGGGAGATGTAAAGTTTCGGTTAAGATAGATAGAAATCCTCCGAGTTGTCCAAATACGACTGTGACAGTTAATAATTCTAATATCAGTATTAATACTCCTACTAAAGGACCGATTCGTTTTGATTTTGACTTTGTTGGTGATGCGAAGACGTACGACTGGTATACAACAGATAGTGATGGAAATTTTCAATTTCAAAGTAGTAACAATGTCTCTACAACTAGTAAAACAATTAGTGTTCAGGGAAATCGATATGTAAAATTGGTTGTTTATGACGAAGCACAAAATTCGGTTGAATGCAGTTATGGACCTTATATTATAAATAGAGAAGCTCCTTCTTGTCCAAATGTTACCGCAACTAGTGGTAACAGCCAAGTATTGCCAAATAAATGGGCAAAAGGAAATAAGATAAACTTTACAATTGATCTTACTGGTATAGCTAAGTATGATTGGTATGTAGCAAGTAATGGTGGTGAATATGCATTAGTAGGCAGTGATTTAACAACAACTTCTCGCTCTATAGATGGTAAGGGTAGTCATAATGTAAAGATTCGTCTATATGATTCTGCAGGTAATTCAAGAGAATGTACGTATGGTTCCTATTTACTTGATAATACAAAACCTGCTAAACCGACTATTGTTAATCCATATTCAGGTCAATGGTATAATGAGCAAGATTATGATCATAACGCAGATTCTTATGTACTTACTTGTAATACGACAGAGAATGGTTCGGGAATTAGCTATTGGCAATATAAATATGATAATACTGATTGGACAACGTATGAAAATTCTGATGCCACCTCATTTGTTACCACTCCGTTTACAAAAGATAGAAATGAATATGTTTATATAAGGGCTTGCGATAAAGCAGGAAATTGCTCTGATTCTACATCCAGTCTGATTCGAATTGATAAAATTGCCCCAGATACACCACAAATTTATAATCCATTTGAGGGTATGTGGTTTAATATTGAGGAAGCTCAAAAAGACGCCAATGCTTATAAACTTGAGTGCAGAACACAAGATGGGGGCGGTTCCGGAATTAGTGATTGGCAGTATAAATATGATAATACAAATTGGATAAGTTATGATAATTCTAGTGCCCTTTCATTTGTTACGACACCATTTAAAATAAATCGAAATGAAAATGTATATATAAGAGTGTGCGATAATGCAGGAAATTGTTCAAACTCTGTTGCAAGTAAGATTCAGATTGATAAAGTGGCTCCAGAAACGCCAACAATCGATAATCCGTTTGCTGATAAATGGTATAATGAGGAAGATAGTATCAGAGAAGTGTACAGTTTGACTTATACTACGGCAGAATCTGTTTCGGGAATTAACTACTGGCAGTATAAGTATAATAATACAGATTGGAGTAATTATGCTAGTTCTATTAATAAAACAGAACTAACAACAACCGTCTATTCGCAAGATAGAAATGAAAATATTTATGTAAGAGCTTGCGATAAAGCAGGAAATTGCTCCAGTTCTTCATCAACTACAATAAAGATTGATACAAAACCACCTACGCAACCAAGCATTACAAATCCATTTGCTAATAAGTGGTATAATTCAAAAGACAAGAGTGATTACGAGCTTACTTGTAGTACAACAGAGAATCAGAATGGCTCAGGAATTGATTACTGGCAGTATAAATATGCTAATACAGATTGGACAACTTATAAAAATTCTAATACCACATCATTTGTTACAACTCCATTTATAGCTGAAAGGAACGAAGATGTTTATATAAGAACTTGTGATAAAGCAGGAAACTGTTCTAAAACAGCATCGACAAAAATACAGATTGATAAAAATCCTCCAACTGTTCAATTTCAAATGAAGAATAATAGTGCAGTAGTTTCAGAATCACAAAATGGTAATCGGAATTATTATGTAACTTCTAGTACGTCAGGAAGCATACCAACTCTTAATTGGTTGGCTTTCCACCCTGAATTATATTTTACGGTAACAGATACTACAAGTGGAGTTAAAAACTCAGCAAAATTTGCTTGGAATCAGGTGGAAAGTAGGACTCTTTCTACTAACTTGATTGGTAATGAAACTCTCACTGCAAAGAGTCAGAGTAATGGCACTTATTATTTTAGTAGACCAATTACTGTAGATGGATATAGATATATTTCTATGACTTTTTGCGATAATGCAGGTAATTGTGGTAATCAATATATTTATTTTAAAGCTGATACATCAAAACCAGATATCGCGTATGTAGAATATGATTCTAAACAAGGAAATTTGAAATTTTCATGTGTTGATCGTTTGAGTGGGATTACTAATTTTTCCTCTACAGATAGTGTGGGTGGATCAACAAATCAAACTCCTCAATCAGTATATGAAGAACAGAATTTTAACCATTGGTGGAGCACTAGTAATACGAATGGTACTATCACAGCGACTTGTACCAATGCACTTGGAAAAGTTAGTAAAGTTACAGTTACCCAGGGGGGCGGTTGGAGTTGTACTTATAAGACTGTCAAAATAGACGACTGGTGCACTCCAGCTCATCAGGGAAGCGAAAACAGTATTTGTTCCAGTACTGCAACTGTTTGTGGGGGACATGCTAAATATACGGATTGTGTATATGATTCGTGCATAGCAACATATAAAGAATGGAGTTATAGTCAGATGACAGGATTTACAGCTACCTATGAATAAGTATTTATCTATAAAATAGTTATATTTATATAAGGAAATAGTAAAACTTATTTCTTACTATTTCCTTTTTATATAAAAGTGTAAATTTGACATATCATGTGGAATATGATATAATGTAGCAGTAATTGATTGATGGAGCATTATTCTAGTCAATTACTTTACTAGGAAGGCGAGATTAAAAAATCGCTAGAGAGCATATCTATGAAACCTTTTGTGTTTGCTTCATACGCCCAGTGTGGGGTGAATGCTGAAGATGAGAATAATGGGCGACCGTAATGGCATACGATTATCGACCCAGTATTCGTGGAGACCTATTATTGTGGTAAGCCTATACGTAATTTTACTGACGGACTTATTACGAGATAGGATTAAACCTGTATTGTGGCGAAAGTTATGTACAGTGTAGCTTGTCTTGAGTGAGGGTATTGGGATAAAAGATCTTGTTGATAAGAATAGGCCGATTATTATCAACATTGCTTTTTGAAACTATTCTTGCAAAAAAGGATTAATAGTAAAGAATTGGAGAGGAAATCTCCTAGAGTGTAATTTGATATAGGATTGCAGTGGATACTAAGTGGTAATCAAGTCATGTGACTGGTAACATCACATTAATTTCTTTAAAGGGGAACCCCATTTTTGGTAACGAAAGTGGAGAAATTAGGGAAATCCTACTTGACCTAAGATTCAGAGTTTACTATATTGAATCCATTAATTAAATGAAAATAGTATTGAATACTATTTTTTTATTGGAGGGTATGAATATGTTTAGAAAAGATAAGGATAAAAGTGAATTTCATAATTTATTAATTCAAAATAGGCAAAAAGAAAAAATAAAGAAAGAATCTGTTAATGTAAAATGGATTGTTCTAATAATTATTACTACTTTTATTATGACATTTCTGTTGTCTTTCGTTTTGGAGGTCACGATACCTAATTTATCATTAATTTGGGGCCTTATTTTGACATTAATATTTATATTGATTGGCATTTTATTTGATATTATAGGAGTTTCTGTTACTTCTGCTTCTGAAAAGGTTTTTCATTCCATGAATGCTAGAAAAGTAAGAGGTGCAGATATTGCTGTTTCATTCAAGAAGAATGCAGATAAAGTTTCCAGTTTTTGTTGTGATGTTGTAGGAGATATTTGTGGTATTATTTCTGGTGCTGCTTCTACCGCTATTGCGGCGTTACTTGTTTTGAAATATAATTTTAATGGAATTGCTACTACTTTAATTATTGCCTCTTTTGTTGCCTCTTTTACAATTGGTGGTAAAGCGATTGGAAAAAGCTTCGCAATAAATAAAAGTGATTTGATACTTTATAGTTTTTCAAAAATTATTTCTTATTTTTATCATAACCGATAAGATAAGTTTAAATGCTTGTCTTATTTGTTTTTTTATAGTAAAATTAAGTAGTTTTGAGGTGATAGCGTGATACAAGTAAGTAACGTTAGTCTAAAATTTGGGAAGAGAGTATTATTTGAAGATGTAAATATTAAATTTACGAACGGAAATTGTTATGGATTAATAGGAGCGAATGGTAGTGGAAAGTCGACATTTCTAAGAATATTATCTGGTGAATTAGAAACAACAACAGGGGAAGTATTTATTTCAAAAGATGAAAGATTATCTTTCCTAAAACAAGATCATTATCAATACGATAATTATAGGGTTCTTGATGTTGTTATTATGGGAAATACTAAATTATATAGTATTATGGAAGAAAAAGATAAAATGTATCAACAGACAGAATTTAGTGAAGAAGATGGTATGAAATTGGCCAATTTAGAGGCTGAATTTATGGATTTAGATGGCTGGAATGCAGAAACAGATGCTGCGGTATTATTAAACAATTTGGGTGTTTTAGAACAATATCATTATCTACTTATGAAGGAAATCCCCGTGAAGTTAAGGGTTAAAGTTTTACTTGCTCAGGCTCTGTTTGGAAATCCAGATATTTTACTTTTAGATGAACCTACTAATAGTTTGGATTTAGATGCCATTAAATGGTTAGAAGAGTTTCTAATTAATTTTAATAATACAGTTATTATTGTTTCTCATGATCGCCATTTCCTAAATAAAGTTTGTACACATATTGCTGATATTGATTATGGAAAAATAAAACTTTATGTTGGTAATTATGACTTTTGGTATGAATCTTCTATGCTTTTACAAAAGCAAATGCGTGAATCTAATAAAAAGAAGGAAGAAAAAATTAAAGAGTTGCAATCTTTTATTGCGAGATTTAGTGCTAATGCTTCTAAGTCTAGACAAGCAACTTCTCGTAAGAAAATGCTAGAAAAAATTCAATTAGATGAAATTATTCCATCTTCTAGAAAATATCCTTATATTGATTTTAAGATTGAAAAACCTTCTGGAAAAGAGATATTAAAAGTAGAAAACTTAACAAAAATTGTTGATGGTAAGAAAGTATTAAATAAAGTTTCTTTTACAGTATTAAAGGGTGATAAAATTACTTTTATAGCTCAAAATGATATGGTTAAGACTATCTTATTTAATATTTTAGTTGGAAAAGAAAAATATGATAAAGGCTCTATTGAATGGGGAAAGACAATGAATGTTGGATATCTTCCTCAAGATAATACAGATTTCTTTCATGTGGATAAAAATATAATGGAGTGGATTGGTCAATATTATGATATAAAAGATGAAACTATTTTAAGAGGATTTTTGGGAAGAATGTTATTCTCTGGTGATGATGTTTTTAAAAAAGTAGAAGTTTTATCTGGAGGAGAAAAAGCAAGATGTATGCTATCCAAAATCATGTTGGAAAGTCCTAATTTTTTAATTTTAGATGAACCAACTAATCATTTGGATTTGGAGAGTATTACTTCTTTGAATAAAGGCCTTATTCATTTTGAAGGAGAAATTTTATTTACATCGCGTGATTACGAACTTAATAGTACGGTTTCCAATAGAGTTATTGAAATTTTAGAGGATGGTAGTATTATTGATCGTAGTATCCCCTATGAGGAATATTTAGAAAACAATAAATAATAAGATTTAATTTTTATAACAAAATTTAATTTACAAGGAGTGAATTTATATGAAATTGCAGAAAGTTCCTATTTCTTTTTGTGAAGATGTTGCGAATATAGCTGACACGTTTGAAAGATCTAATACAGATTTAAAAAAGAAATATTTGAAACACAATATTGATACTATTAATGACATTATGAGGAGTGTTTCAGGATATTGTGGAAGTTTTGGTACTGGCTATCCTTTTTATGCATTAAGTCCAAACTTACAAGGAAATTTACCACTTGTCTCTGAACAAATTCGCTATGACAGGCAATTAGCTAGGACGGCACAAAAAAGTCAACATGATATGTGGAATTGTGGAATTTGCTTGCAGCAAAATGGTCACACTATGCCAGATTTAAAGACAATTTGTAAACCTTGTCCTATGATGGAAGATGATTTAAAGCCTCGAAAAGTTTTAAATCGTCTCCCTGATATTGATATGTGGATGGTATGTCGGGATGATTGCGTGGATGAAGCAAAAGAACAATTGGTTTCTTTGTTTAGCCAAAAAGGTATGTATCCTTCCGATGTTAATCCCATCCAGACTATTGAGGAAGTCAGGGAGATTGCGACAGTTTTAAGTTTAGGAAGTTGCATGCCAGAAAAAATGCTTCCATTAGATATTCATATTATAGAATATTCTAAGCTTTATCAGTTGATTAATGAAGCACCTTATAGTATTTTACAGTCAGCTCAAGATTCTAGACATTTGCCATATCTACCAATTCATCCACATTCATTGCGAAAGCATTGGCAATATGATGATACTGCGTATAATTTTATATTCGATTTTCTTTATGCTTTTACACCATTTTATTTTGAAGAACACCTTCAAAGTTCTTTAGAAGAATCAAGGCAAATGATTGCTAGAGCGTTTTCTGCCGAACAGATGCAATCCGTATTATCTAGTATATCTTCTATTTCTGTTAAAAGAAGATTTCGAACAAAGCAATTACAAAAATGTTATCACGAAAGGATTCAATCATGGAAAAAATAATTGATTTACATATTCATACAACTTTTTCAGATGGAGGTTTAACACCAAAACAAGTAATTGATGAAGCTTGTAAAAATAAAATTGACACGATTGCTATTGCTGATCATGACACAATAGAAGCTTATAATGAAGAAGTATATCAATATGCTAAGGATAGAGGGATTCAACTTATTCCGGCGGTAGAAATTTCAACCAGAAATCATAATGTGGGTATTCATGTTTTGGGTTATAATATAGATATTCATGATCAAAAATTTCAAGAAAAATTATTGTCTTTAAGAAATAGTAGACATGATTATTTATATAATGTTGCTAAAAAGTTGGAAGAATTAGGATACCTACTTAATATGGAAAAATTAGATAGTATAGAAGCGGTTACAAAAGCCCATATTGCCTTAGATATTATTAATAATCCTCTTAACAAAGATAAGTTGTTGAAAGTGTTCTCCCATATTCCAAGTAAGGGAGAATTTATTGAAACGATTATGAATGAAGGCTGTCCAGCGTATGTTGAAAAATTATCAATAACACCAAAAGAAGCCGCAGAACTTATTCATAGTGTAGGGGGAAAAGTAATTTTAGCTCATCCAGTTGCTTATAAGTATGAAGATGGTTTAACAGAAGAAGATATTTTAAATTTAGTGAAAGAAATGCAAGCAGATGGAATAGAAGGAAATTATATATACATTGATCGCAATAATAAAAAAATAAATGAAGTTGATTTTTGGAATGGTTTTGCAAAACAAAATCGTCTTTTATCAACGATAGGGTCTGATTTTCATAATGATGATGGCGTGCATCCGCTTATCGGATTAGTTGGAGAAAAATTATCTTTAACCGGTGATGATATTGATCGTATTCTTCTTTTACTTTCTATGAATTCAGATTAGATATTTTGCCATTTTATTTGAATTGTGCTATAATACGGGAAAGAAACTTTTATAGGAGTGATAATTTTGAATATCTATGAAGAGATTTTAAAATTTAAAAGAAAATATCCCATTACTATTGCATGGAGATTAAAGAAAAATTCTTTGATAGCAGAAAGACATTTAAATCCCGATGAAAAAGTTTTATATACTTTTGCTGCTCAAAAGAATGATAGCTTTTTAGATATTTTTAGCAGTGCGGTAGTAGTACTTACAAATAAGAGAATTTTAATTGGTAGAAAAAGAGTGGTTTTTGGGTACTTTTTAGATTCTATAACACCCGATATGTTTAATGATTTAAAAGTTAAAAGTGGATTAATTTGGGGTAAAATTCTAATTGACACGGTAAAAGAATTCGTAGTTTTATCAAATATTGATATTTCTGCTTTACCAGAAATTGAAACAAATATATCATCTTATATGATGGAAGCAAAAAAGGAATATGTTAGAAGAGAGGATTAGCCTTTATCTTATCCTCTTTTTTTGATATAATTTTTATGGTGGTACAGATGAAAAAAATATTTTCACTTATATTTGTATTAGCAATTTTTTCTTTGCTATTACAAGTTTTGAAATTTCAATTTACTAATCAGCATATGGAAGAATATTCTTTAAAGACTTCTACGAATTCTTATGAAATTAAAGAAAATTTTAAACATATTCATAAATATAATTTATATTATTTCAAAATCATAGATCAAGATAGTAATATTTATAGTTTCTCCTATAATTATAATTTCCATAAAAGAGATAGGATAATTAAAGATATTATCCATTTTGAAAGTGATGATTTAAATTGTATTTTTCCTGTTTATATTAGAAAAAAAAGTGGAGATATTATTTGCAATCTTAATGGAGAAAATGTAAGTTACTCTTATTTAAAACAAAAAGGAAATAGAGATGTTGAAAAATTCGTTAATCAATTGCAAAAAGCTGGTTATAACTATTCAAGCTGGGAAAATGTTAATGATAATAGTTCTAAAATAGATAGTGTAGAAGTATATCAGAAAAATATTCCTGAAAATAAGTTTTTGACAATGTGGTTTTATAAAGGATTTTATATTTTTACTAATGAAAATTTATATAAAAAAGAGCTGCTTGTAAAAGATAAATATGATAATGAAACATCATTTGTTGTTGATAGATTTTATGTAACAGTTAATACAGATCAATCAAGGCCAGTTAGTTATTCTTCATTTATTGTTTACGATATTATTAATGGTGGAAAAAGTATTATAGATTTGGATGATAGTATTTCTAATAACTCTTATTTTAATGGAGTATATAAGGGAGAGCTTTATATAACAGATTTAAATAAAAAGATGCAGTATGCGTTAAATCCAGATAGAGAGACATTCCGCATAGTCGGTTCAATGGATTTAGGATTTAAGACACTGGCTAATGACCATTTGATTGATATAAATAATGCTATGTTTTTAAGTAATAAATTTTATTTTAATAATGAAACTTCTAATAAAATGATTATAAAAAAATATAATACGAATGATATAAAAATAGATCAAGGAGTTTACTTTTTTAAGGATGATAAGGGTAACTTTTATAAAGCTTATGAGAATGATTTAGATAATCCTACATTATTATTCTCTTTTGATAAAGTATCTGAATGGATTGAAAAAGATTTAACGTTGATGGTAATAACTAATGATATGGTTTATTTGTATGACGATCAGTATGGTTTAAGACCTGTTATTAAAAATAGTGAATTGCTTTATAATTATAAAAATATTTGTGATTTTGTAGAGAAGTAGAAAACTTCTCTTTTGTTTGGCATAAAATATAAAAAATAAGTTGAAATTATAAAACTTGTTTGATATAATTCTAAATGTGACGGGGCTTTAGCCAAGTGGTAAGGCGTGGGTCTGCAACACCCTGATCACCGGTTCAAATCCGGTAGGCCCCTCCAATTTATGCGGATGTAGTTTAGTGGTTAGAATACGGCCTTGCCAAGGCTGTGACGGGGATTCGATTTCCCTCATCCGCTCCATTGAGGAATCTGCTCGGAACAATACCGAGTTTGATATATAAATCTATCGAAAGATAGATTTTTTTGTGTTTATAAATCATCCATCTGAAAAGAAAGGATGGTGAAAATAATGAGACAGTTTAATATCTATAAAACGATGATGAAATATTTAACTGATAAAAACTTATCTTTAAATGCAAAAGGTTTATTAAGTATTGTATTGTTTCAAGATGAGATTGTCGGTACTGAAATAGAAAAACTATGTACCGATGATAAAGAAACTATCAAGGATGCTTTACTAGAATTAAGAATTAATAAATATGTTAAATATGATTCTGAATCTGGAAAACTTATTGCTGCTCCCACTCCATATACAGAATGGGAAAAAGACGATTACGAATTATAAGAAAGGATTTTATTATGTTGAATATTATAACAAAAGAAGTTCCTATTGACGAAGAACTAAAAACAAGAATTCAATTCATTTGTGATTTTTGTAATACAATTCCTAAATTTATTAATGGTTCGATTCATAAAATTGATAAAACAAATATCAATTATATAGAACCAAATAAGATAATAATTAAAGGAACAACATTTCTTGCTTTCAATCATGGAAGAGATGTTTATGTAGAAAACTTACAAAAACATATTAATATTAGTGATTTACAGGGATTTATTAAAAGTTTATAACTATTGACATTATTTTCAAAAGTGATATTATATATAACCAATGAAAGAGGTATGCTCTAGAAATGGAGGTACATCTATGAAATATAAACACAAAAAATTAAATATTTTTAATATCAATTATTTTGAGGAGTCAGTAGTATTTAGACTTTATTAATACTGCTGTCTCCTCTTTTTTTGTAAAAGGAGTTGAGTTTATGGAATTATCTGATAAGGAAGTTAAAAAAGTAGCTGGTCTTTATATGAGAGTATCAACTGAAGATCAAGCTCGTGAAGGATTTAGTTTACCAGAGCAAAAAACACGATTAGAGGACTATTGTAGAGCAAAAGGTTATGAAATCGGAGATTATTATACCGATGAGGGAATTAGTGCTAAAAAAGGAAATTTCAGACCTGAATTTGAAAGATTAAAAGAAGATATTAAAAATAAGAAAATAAATACCATGTTAGCTTTGAAACAAGATAGAATTACAAGAAGTATCTTCGATTGGGAAAACATTATAACTTTTCTAGAAGAAAATAATGCTTATTTAGATTTAGTAAATGATGATATTAATACTACTACTTCAAATGGTAGAATGGTATCTCGTATTATGATGAGTGTATCACAAAACGAAATTGAAAGAACAAGTGAAAGAACTAAAGTTGGTTTAGCTGGTGCTATTAAACAAGGACACATTCCACATAAAGCACCATTAGGTTATAAACACGAAGATAAAAAATTAGTTATTGATGAATCAACAAAAGATGTTGTTATAAGAATATTTGAACTTTATCACAATGGTTTATCTTATCAAAAGATAGCTAGTTTATTTAAGAAAGAAAAAGTTTTAGGAAAAGATAATTGGAGAGATAATACAATATTTCATATTATTGAGAATGAAGTTTATAAAGGAGATTTCGTTCATGGTAAAAGAACTAATCATCCTACTTACTATGAAAATGTTGTTGATCCATTAGTTAGTAAAGAAATGTGGGAAGAATGTCAATTCCAAAAGAAAAATAATTCTCGTGCTTATTCAAGAACTTTAACTTATATCTTCTTACAAAAATTACTATGTCCTAAATGTGGAAAGATTCTAGGTGGTAAAGCTTCAAAGAAAAAGGGTCATGAATATTTTTATTACTATTGTCGTGATTGCAAATTAACGGTTAAAGAAAAAGATGTTGAAGAACACTTTAAAACTTTTGTTGATGAACTAACTGAATATGATTCTATTGTTAATCAATTTTTCTTACCAATGGTTATTAAAAACTTTGATGAACCTAGAGAAAATATAACTAAAGAAATAGAAACACAAAAAGCAAGATTAGAAAGAGCTAAACTTGCTTATGTAGATGGTGCATTTAGTTTAGATGATTATAAAGAAAAAGCTAAACAAATTGAAGAAACTATTCAAATGCTACAAGATAAAATTAATACTGCTGATAAGTGTGATACATTTACTTATTCGGCTAAAGATATATTAGTCGCTCGTGATATAGCATTTCTAAATAAAGGAGTACACCCTGAAGAATATGATAGACAAATGAAACCTTGGAAGAAAAGAACTCGTGAAGAAAAAGCAGATTTAATTATGAGCTATGTAGATAATGTAGAACTTGAATTAGTTGGTAGTGAATGCTTTGTTAAGTGTGTTAATTTTAGAGAATCAATTGCTAACCCATGTAATGAACTATTTAAGAATGGTTATATAGATAGAAAACAAGATTGTATATTTGGTAATCTAATAGGACAAATAAGATTTAGTGAATACTTACCTGAAGAAGAAGTTGGAGAAATAATTATGAGATTAAAGAACTATTATAATGTTTCTTATACTGAAGCAATCTACTATGTTAAAGACCAAGTATTCTACTTTAACTTTGTAGAAGATAATTCCGCTATTGTTAGAGTATTTCCGTTAGAAGATTATTATAAATTAGATCCAGATGTAAAAATGAAAGAATATAGATTTGGAATTATATATATCAAAGAAGAAAATATTGTAGTTACGAAAGATGCCGATGAATTAAATAAATTATTTAATTACATTCCTGATGATAGTAATACTTATGTGGACTACTCTAGAGAGTTAAAAGATATACCCAGTAAACCTATCAGAATGGAATTATTAAAAAGATAAAATGCGTGGCACGTTTTGTTGCTTTAGCAATGAAAGTGGCGATAGCATTTTTACAAAAGAAAATGTTTTATGAAGATAAAATATTTTCATCAATACAATACGAAGTTTTGAAAGTATGTAGTACATAATTTCATTACAAAGTATTGCACAAAGGATTCTAAGGAATATTCCTTAGCCCACTGATATCTTGTTAGCATGACAAGATATCTAGGGGGTTATACATTTTGACAAGCCAAAATTAAGCCATAAGAAAGGAGATGATTGTTATAAGTGAACTTGCTTATTCATTGCATTTAGGAAGTAATAAGAATAGAAAAAATAGTGTTAGAAGTTCTGCTAAAAATAATATAAGTGGAACAACTTCAATGACTAATAATGGAATACAAAATGCTAAAACTTTATCAAAGTGTGATAAACATAATTATAGAAAATATGATAACGAACAAGAACAAATTGTAATTGTAAAAGGTACTTCTTCCCTTTATAAAGATGTAGAAGATTTTTATAAAACTGAATTTGAAGAAGCAAGATTAGAATACAATAATAAACAAACAAGAGAAGATAGAAAGATCGATGACTATTTCAAAAAAGTAAGTGATAACTCTAAAAGCGATTTAGCTTGTGAGATTATTATTGAACTTGGAGATAAGAAATTTTGGGATACAAAAGATTTAGATTATAAACACAAAATGACTAATGTATATCGGGAACAAGTAGATGATTTAGAATTATTAATGCCTAACTTTAAAGTATGTAGTGCTATTATTCATTATGATGAAACAAGTCCTCACATGCATATTGTAGGTGTTCCAATTAAGTATAATTGTAAAACAGGTATGACTAAACAAGTTGGTAAAACTGATGTATTTACTAGAACTTCTTTAATGCAATTACAAGATAAAATGAGAACTTTATGTATTGAAGAATACAACAAAGAATATAATCTAGATTCAACTTTAAAACAAAAAATGAAAGGTAGAAATAGAGATATCAATGTAGCTGATATGACTAACTACCAAGAAACAAAAGAACTAATTGAAAAACACCAAAAAGAAATAGATTCAATAAGTAATAATTCGTTAGAATTAAAAACTAGTTCTAATAATATAAAAGAAGAAATAAACAAACTTAAAAAAGTTCCTTTAAGGGATGATTTATTTATCATTTCTAAAGAACAAAAGAATAAGTTGGAAGATTATATTGATAAAGTTGATAAAACAACTGATGAGTATAGAGATGTTAAAGAATTGTCTGCAAACCTAAATATTATTACTAAACAAGCAAGACAAGATTCTAAAAGAATTAAAAACTTAAAAGAAAATAATGAAGCATTACAGTTAAGAGTTGATACTTTAAGTGAAAAAGTAGAAACACAAGAAAAACAAATTGATGAATATAGAAAAGACAACTTTAATTTAAAATATGAACTTCAAGAATTAAAGCACTTATTTGAAAAATTAGTTAATTTCTTAAAAAGAATGTTTAATAGAAAGGATAAAGAAGATGTTTATGCTGAAGTTGTTAGTGATATGTATAATCATCAAATTATTAGTGAAAAAACATTTGATAGAATTACAGGTTGGGATAATGAAAAAGATAAAGAAAAAGATGATTTTGAATTATAACATAATTTTTATACAACATACTAGTGTCAAGTAGTACATTTTTTTACATTACTTTTTAAAACTGAATTTACATTTGTTACATTTTGATATATAATAAAATTGATAAAATAGAAAGGAGTATTAGAAGAATGGAAAACAATAAAAAAAATAGTTCAACTGCTGCAATAATTATTTTAGTTATTTTAGTTATAGTATTAGGAGGATATATAGGATACGATAAATTAATAGCAAAAGATAATAATAGTAATAGCGATACTGTAGAAAATACTAATAAAGAAGATAAAAATAAGGACAATACTATAGAAAAAGATATTGAATATGTCTTTGACGAAAATAAAATCTATAACAAGGATGATACATACAAATATAAGGTTTCTGATAAAAATGATTTTACAGGATTTATTAAAGATACAGACAATGGTATCATTGTAAATGATACTTCAAATAATATTACATACGAGATATCAAAAAAATATAAAACATATTTAGAAACAACAATTTTCAAGGGTGGACCTGGTATGGATAACTATAAAGCTATATTATTAAATGAAGATGGTACTATTGAATATTTAAAATATGATGTATTTGCAAATGATTTAAAAGGAAATATTAAATATGGATTCCGTTTATATAAAGTAAATAATTTAAAAAATGTTGAAAAGTTATATTTAGTTGAATTAAGTAGTGATAGACAAGTTTCTCCAAATGGAACAACAGTTGTTGCTCAAACAAAAGATGGTATGTTATATGATTTATATGATTATGTATATGGAGATACTCATTTAATAGACAGTTCTAAATAGATTAATTATAAAATTTGAAAACTCAGACAATATCGTTTGAGTTTTTATTTATTTATGTTATAATCTTAATAGAAATGGATGATTTATATATCATCCTCACCTGGAGAAAGTTGTGTACTCACTCAACTATCGCTCCATTGAGGTTTAAAGTCGCACACTTCTTACTGGAAGGTGCGTTTTTCTTTATATAAAACAAGTTCATAGTATTTGATATTATGGGCTTTTTCTTATGTTAGGAGGTGTATTTTTTTGAAAACGACCATAGAAAACTTAATATTTCCTTGTGAATTAAAAAATAAGTTAAAAATGAAAGTTGGAATGAATAATTTAGTTATTGATTTTATTGATGGACATATTATTAGCATTGATAAAACTAATTTAAGTATTATCGAACCGCACAAGATAATTGTTAAGAATAAAGAAAAAACTTTAATTGCATATTTCTATGATGATAACGATAAAATATATTTACCTACTTCAAATACAATTATATCTTTTACTAAATTTGTTCAAATAATAAATTGTATGAATAAGTTTATTTAATGGTTTATTTGATATCTTATTTTTCCTTTAATCTATTGTAAAATAAGCAAAATCATCAATTTCAATACAACTAAAAACACAACTAAATTTAGGACTAAATTCGCTACTGACAAAGCAACTTGAAAGTATTAAAATAATGTATGCTAGGAATAAATTATATAAACCTAGCACTTATAAACACAAGGAAAATTTTGTTTCTTGTGTTTTTTCATATTTAAAAGGAAGGAGGTTAAAAATAATGCAAGAAAAGAAAATAGCTGGACTTTATATTCGAGTATCAACTGAAGATCAAGCTCGAGAAGGTTTTAGTTTGCCTGAACAAGAAAGTCGTTTAAGAGCCATGTGTGAATATAAAGGCTATGAAGTATATGATGTGTATGAAGAACGAGGAATAAGTGCTAAAACTGGCAATTATAGACCTGAATTTGAACGATTATTGCAAGATGTTAGAGATAAAAATGTAAACACTATCGTAGTATTAAAATTAGATAGATTAACAAGATCTGTTGCTGATTGGGAAAAGATACTAACATTTTTAGAAGAAAACAATGCTTATTTGGATTGTGCTAATGATGAAATAAATACTACTAATGCAAATGGTAAAATGATTTCTAGAATACTTACATCAGTTTCACAACAAGAAATTGAAAGAACAAGTGAGAGAACAAAAATTGGCTTAGTTGGTGCAGCTAAACAAGGTCATTTAAGCGGTCGCCCACCTATTGGTTATAAAAAAATCGCAAATGATAAAGGTATTCATATTGATGAATTACAAGCAGATGTTGTAAAAACAATATTTAGTTTATATCTAGATGGTTTAGCAGTTAATTCTATTTGTAAGTTATTCAATAGTGAAAATGTCTTAAATAGACATTGGGCTACTACAACTGTGGATAAAATGTTATCAAATCAGCTTTATATTGGAAATATGGAATATGGAAAAAGAACCAATGGTCAAGTACAAGTATTTGAAGATGTTGTTCCAGCAATTATAGATAAAACCACATTCAATATGGTACAAAAAAGAAAAGAAAAAAATTTAAAAAACTTCACAAGAAAACTTACCTATATCTTTATGCAAAAAATTAAATGCCCTAAATGTAATAAAATTATGGGCGGATGTTCTAGTACAAGTAAAAATAATGCTAAACACTTATATTATAAATGTGCAGGATGTGGTATGAGAATTAACGAAAAAAGAATTGAAAAACCACTTATGAAATTCTTAAATGATATGTTAGATTTCTTCTTAATAATTGATAATTCTTTTAAACCAAGTTTAAATAAAGATACAGAAAATGATATTAAAAAATATCAGAAAATTGAAAGTGATTTAAAAATTAAAGAAACAAGAATTAAAAAAGCATTTGTTGATGGTTTAATAGAACCTACTGCTCTACAAAAAGAACTAAATGAAATTGAAAAAGATATTAATAAAACTAAAAATAAAATTATTGAATTAGAAAAAATTAAAGAAAATATTGATACGAAACAAGATGCGGAAATAATATTTAATTTAAAAGAAATTGAAAAAATCAAGTTAAAATCTGAATATGTAAAAGAACATGGAATAAACTTTCTCCAGAGCAAAAACAATTTCTATTTAACAAATATATTGATGAAATAGAAATAGATATTGATAAAAACTATGATGTTTCAATATTAAATATAAAATTTAATAAAAGTGAAATTGAAAATATTGGTTATATGTTTAGAAATGATTGTTTTGATATAATTGTTAATATTGAAGATAGAGATTTAATTATTTCTAATTATAAAAATGAAGAAGAAACAACTAATTATATTAATAATTTGCGAAACTTTTATAATGTTAAAGAAATAGAATTGAATGGAGATTTATTTGATATAAATGAAATTGAAAACAATGATATTATTCAAATAATTCCACTAGAAAAAACAAATAAATTTGAAAAAAATGAATTCAAAATTTTACAAATTGGAGCATAATATGCTTCTTTTTTTATTTAAAGGGGGTTGATAATTATGAATTATTTTTTTAAATTTTTAATTCCACAATTATTAGAATATTTTGATAATGATAAAGAAAAATTATTAGAACTTATACCAAAAATTATTAAAGATAATTACAAATGTGAGCTAGAAAATGTAATAAATATAAAAAGTACAAAAAATCAAGAAAAATTGTAAGAGATTCAAAAAAGGTTCTTCATAAATCCTTATAACATAAGGTTAAAATGAATTTTTTATAAAATTTTGAACCTTAAAATCTATAAAAGGGTTCTTTTCGCAAGTGCGAAAATGGTTGTTGGTGCAACAATGGAATCTCAAAAACCTTATTTTATAAGGTCTCTGAGATTTCGTGGTGCATTCCCATATCCTGTTGTAATTAAAATTTTAACTATTTTTATGAAAGGAGGTATTTTCGATTATGAAATTTAGTGTTAATTTATATGAAGAAGAGTTAGTATTATTAACTGTTTTTATGAAACAAAAAAATATTAAAAATAAATCAGATGCTGTTAGAAAATGTATAAAAGCTGCAGCAAAATTAGAATCAATAGAAGATAAGTTAGATGATATGAATAATAAATTAAATAGAATTATTTATAGAGAAAATATTCAAAAAAAATTATTAGAACAATTTTATGCGAATATGGAATTTCCAATTGAACAAGACGTAAAAACTGATGAAAGTTTAAAAAGATTTTATCACAATAATAGTTTCTATTTAAATAAAATTATGGATTAAATTTTTCTGTAAAGAATAAATAATAATTTAAAAAGTGAGAGTATGCTTTTATATTTAATATCACATATTCTCACTTTTTTTAGTTAATCTTTTTTTATAAATATTTAAGTAAATCTTCAAATTTGGTATACCCTGATTCAGAATTAAGATGTCCACCA
>Ga0310690_10004346_pt1 | contig 20177 bp, 21 predicted proteins | sample AusTroGonzalo_MG_2_FD_207661 | JGI IMG/M metagenome (GOLD analysis project Ga0310690, IMG submission 207661) | Bovine rumen microbial communities from tropical cattle in Woodstock, Queensland, Australia - Gonzalo_04 (v2) (version 2) | ecosystem: Host-associated > Mammals > Digestive system >...
CCACGGAGTTCGTGACCACGGTATCGTCTGCGGAGAGCGAGACAGAGGCGGAAGAACCGGAAACGTACGTGGTGCCCGTACCCACCCACTGGAGTTCTGCGGAGCCGGAGTTGTCCACTACTCCGAGTACCTTGCCTTCGTCGGAGGTGGTGTATTCGGGAATTTCGTTAGGTACGTCACCCCATTCCACGGCGGGGCCTCCCTCGTCGTATATGGCGGTCAAAATCTTGCCGTTGTCACCCTCGGTAACCTCGGGGACTTCGCCGGAAGCGCCTGCGACAGCTCGAGCAACAGCATCGGAGGTAACGGCGTTGAAAGAGCCGACCTCGGGCTTCGTGTCGAACTGAAGCTCGGCAATCGTATTTTCTTCGAACGAACGGCCACTACCGTCATTAACATTTATGATTTTGGAAATCGACATTTTGTCTCTCCATTGGTTGAAAACTTGTGTTACATCTATCCAATAAAATACACCGAATCGGGCTACGCTCCGAGTCCTCCCCATGAAGCCGGTATCTGCTGCATCTCTGCGTGGATGGGTGCGTCGGCGGGAGCATTTGAACCACAGTGGTAGAAGCAGTAGGAATGCCTTGATGGGGGTGTTGCCTGCGTGCTTGCCTGCTGGTACAAGGCGAGGGCACCCGATTCCACGGATTCACAATATAGGAACATCATTTCCATAGTCGTAACGTTCGCAGTGCTGAACAACGGCACGGACACTAAACTGGAACAACCCTTCAGCATACCTTCCATAGTCGTAACGTTCGCAGTGCTGAACAACGGCACGGACACTAAACTGGAACAACCATGCAGCATACCTTCCATATACCGGACGTTAGTGGTGTCGAACAACGGCACGGACACCAAACTGGTGCAAAATTCAAACATTGCTCCCATATCCGTAACGTTCGCAGTGCTGAATGTCGGCACGGACACCAAACTGGAACAACGACACAGCATACGACGCATATACCGGACGTTAGTGGTGTCGAATGTCGGCAACGTAGTTATGTGGGAACAACCCTCCAGCATACTTTCCATAGTCGTAACGTTCGCAGTGCTGAATGTCGGCACGGACGTTAAAAGGAAACAACCAGCCAGAAAGCCTCTCATATTCGTAACGTTCGCGGTGTTGAACAACGGCACGGACGTTAAGCTGGAGCATCCATTCAGCATTTCGCCCATATCCGTAACGTTTGCGGTGTTTAGGGCAGGCACGGACACCAAGCTCTGCGCTTGGGAGAAGAGCTGGTGCATATTCGTAACGTTCGCTGTGTCGAACAACGGCACGGACGTCAGTCTAATGCAGTCGTAGAACATACCGTACATATTCGTAACACCGGTGGTGTTCGCGGCTACGACCTCTAATAAGTTTCTCTGGCCGTATAACAAGTTGCTCCAATTTGTATCGGCGTATGTCAAGTCCCACACATTGGGGGAGGAGCTCACCTGCGTTCCTGTTCCCTTTGCGAACGTGGGAGTGATGCCGTCCGTGAACTTGAGGCGTATAGTGTACGGGGGAAGCGTCGTGGGTTCCCACCCGACGCCTTTCCCGTTGAAGGTGCATGCACTGTTCCCGAATTTCAACCAGTAGTTTGTTGGCATAGGTATTATCCTCTATCGTGAACCTGAAAGGTAACCACCTTGGGCTGTAATTGCGATGGCACCATTGTAGGTAAGCATCACATGGTCCTGCGTGGCGTCCGTAAACCTTATCCCGTAGGTAAGAGAAAGGTACGGTTGCATATTGTTGTGTCCGGAGCCGTAACCCGTCTGGCTAGATTCCATAGGTGGGCAGTCAATGATTCCACCGGTTTTCGTGCAGTCCGCAGCAGCGTGATTCGATACTGAAACGTTGGTGACGCGGGTCATCGCAGCCGAACTTACAGACGAATAGCTCTTTATGGTAGACAGGTTGACACCCTTCTTTGACGAACCGCCCAGGGCCGTGTACGTGAATGTTGCCTGCGTTATGGAATGGGAGAGCTCCGGCGTAGTAGCCGTTATGTTGTTCTGGTGCCCGTGTGCAGGCACCGTATGGTAGTGACTCGGTATGGAACTCTGGTCGAGACTTACTTTTTCAGAACCCCCAGAAGATGAAAGGGCATATCCGCTAGATGACCCGAGTGCAACCCTACCGTAAAGATTAGGGAGATTGAAAGTGGTGCTTCCGTCACCTGGGCCATAAGTCGTACCTATTATAGCGAAAAGTTCTGAAAATTCCGTCCGCGGAACAGCGAGCCCGTTACATACGAGCCAGCCAAACGGAAGAGTAGGTCTAGCAAAAGCAACTATACTACCAATAGGCATCAATTACCCCCTGCATAGATTACATAGTTTAAAGTGATGTAAGGCATCATATTGTTGTGGGCTACTCCACTGCCAGCGTTATCCATGCTGAATGCCACGCAGTCTGTAACTCCGCCCGACATAGTGCAGTTGCTTTCGGAATGTGCCGTGATAGAGACATTCCCGGACCTGCCTGCGTTGGCACTCGAAGTTCCTTTATAGCATCGCTGGCCACTGTCGGAGACACCACTGTTTACCGTACCGTTCGGTGCACTATAGTTGTATGACGGCTGAGACGTTATGCTGTGTACGAGTACCGGAGTCTTGAACGAAATATCATCCGTATGTCCGTGCTGCGGAATGGTGTGCGTGTGTTCCGGAATTTCAGAAGACGTTAGCGTATGCGATTCCTCTCCACCTGTAGAGGCGAAAGCCATACCGGAGGTAGAGCCTACCGGCACCCTTCCGGACAGGTTCGGCAAGTTGAAAGTAGTGCTTCCGTCCCCCGTACCGAACGCAGAGCCGATTACGGAGAAGAGGTCCGCATAGGTTGTCCTGGAGACATCGGAGCCATCGCACATCAAGAATCCGCTAGGGGCTGCGGAACCCGCAAACAAGTAAATAGCACCTATTTCCATTTATTCCCCCGTGCTTATGATGTAGTTTAAGGAAAGATACGGCTGCATATTGTCGTGACTGGAACCACCACCCTGCGATGTACTAGAAGCCATGGCACTACAATCAGCGATGGCACCGGACGAAGTACAGACCGTAGCGGGGTGGTTGGATATGGCCAGGTTAGCACTACGGGAAGCCGTAGCCGTACTCGTAGACGTGTAGTGAGTAGTAGTTTGCGAACTAGCCCTGTGCGTAGTTGCATTAGGCGAATTGTACGTGTACCCCGGCTGCGTTACGGTATGGCTCAAGGACGGCGTGGCGACCTCTATATTGTTCTCGTGCCCGTGCTGTGGCACATCATGGGTATGCACTGGTAGGTTCGTTTCAAGAAGCGTCTCCGTAGCCGTACCCCCGGTGGATGCAAGTACATGGGACTGTGAAGAGCCGATGGCAACTTTCCCGGACAAGTCCGGCAAGTTGAAAGTGGTGCTTCCGTCCCCATCCCCATAGGTTGTACCTATTACACTGAACAATGTAGCATAGGTGCTACGGCTAACGGCAGCACCGTTGCAGATCAGCCACCCCTGTGGGGGGGTTGCACCGCCGTACGTTATAACGATTCCTGCTGGTTCTGACATGGATGCTCCTTAGTTGCTTGCTTTGCGGTTGATGCCCACTATTTTTTTAATAAGCATTACGCCTGCAATATCCCAATTTCCAATAGCCGTTCCCGTAGCACTCATATATTTAGAATTTGCACTGGCAATAGACACCACCCCGTTAGATATAGACAATTCAATAGCATCTATATGTATAGGATTACCCGTATCATCTACAAAGTAATTCGTGCCACATAACCCCAACGAACTAGAGTTTATCGGAGTTGCCTGTGATTTAGCAAGACGAACCCCATTCCCGTCCTCGTCGTAGTAAACAGCAATTTCTTCAAAATTTGTAATAGTTTCGGATAACTGAATGTTAGTACGGGAACTTCCTTCCCACAGCACAGTTTTATCAACACTAATCACGTTGATATTGCTAATAGCAATCCCTGCACCAGCCGTAAGCGTGTCTTGCTTTCCGGCAAGAGCAGTATTCATCTCGGTCTTCGTGGGAACGACGTTAGGGTCGGTGTAGACGCTGAAGGAGTTCTGCGATTCCGTAATGGCTATGCCGGTACCGGCGGTTATCGTCTTCTGCACCGGCTTGTTCTGGATGTAGGACGGGTCCGTAGAATCCTGCTCCGTCCAGTCCGCCTGGACCTGCGTACCTCCACCACCCGATGCGGAAATCTCTATGCCGTTGGCAGTCTCCGTGATGGATACGTTGGTTCCCGCCACGAGGTTCTTCATCGTGGGGACTGTTGGAATCTCGCTCTTCAGTGCATAATTGGTCTTGATGTTCGTGCCGTCCTCGTCGGCTACGGCACGGCTTGCGTAGATGTTCTTGTTGTCAATCTGGTTTACGAGCGTCTCGGACATTGAAAAACTCCTTGAAGGGTTTGGCACCCCGCATCCGGGATGCCGTTAAGTACAGACTAGACGGTGGTAGTGCCAATCTGAATCTGGCTCACCCACTCCACTCCGGTAGCACCGCTGTTCACGGCAAGAATCTTGCCAGCGTTGCCGGTGATGCTCGGAAGGTCGGAAGTATCGGTTTCCCAGCCGTACACGCCCTGACCGCCCGAGTAGGTAGCCTTGAGAACCTTGCCGTTGTCCCCTGAAGTGACGGTAGGAACGCCGTCGGGGAGTTCGCCCTTGGTGGCGTAGGTGTTACCGATGTTGTTGCCGTTGGCGTCGGCTTCGGCGCGTGCGGCATAGATGTCCATGTTGTTGATTTGGTTTACGAGAGTAGCCATTGTGGCCTCCTATGATTATATGTTTGAAACCTGGATAGTGTTGATGCTGAACACGTCAGCGGAAATTACGTTGTTCTGTATGCTTATCCCGTTGCCTGCGGAATAGCTTGCACCGCTGCTTGCGATGGTGAGGTTACCGTTGTTCTTGGTCAGCGTGATATTGGAGCCAGCCAAGAGATTGAGACCCGGAATGTGTGGGACTCCCGAAAATATGCGGTGGATGTCCATACCGACAAACTCGTAGGATACACCCGCCACGCTCGTGTCCTCCACGGTCACGAACAGCCTAGTGGTGCTTGAGGAACCCGTCTTCACGTCGCCGCTGATTTCAAACTCCTGGCTCAAGCCGAGAGAGCCGTCTATCAGTGCGGAGAACTCGATCTGCTCCGACGTTTCCGTGCCGTCGTCGGTCTTGACGAGGATTTTCACCTTGTCGTAGAAAGGAACCGCAGCGGACTTGGTAGCCCTCATCTTGAGAGTGACGTGGTAGAGCCCATTCTCCGTGAGTACGAGACCCGTGTTGTCGGAAAAGATTGTGGAGTCCTCGTCGCCTATTGGGTAAAATGTGTTGGACGCAGGATTGCGTGCTGTGGAACAGCGTGCCCACTCAAGGTACTCCGAGGAGTCCTTCGCCACGCTCAAATCATATTGGGTTGTGCTCCCAATCTGCGTCTTTTCCACGGCGATCGAGCCGTCAGTGGAGATAACCTCGGTAGATTCTCCTCCCCCTTCCCCGTCCAAGGGGTACATCGGGTATCTCGTATAAAGTAATGCACCCGAGCGGTCGTATACCTCAAGCCTGTACACCTTTTCGGGGTCCACCCAGACCTGGGCCATCCCGAGGTTGTCCAGGACAATCGGGGAGGGGTTGAGGGTCTCGCCCGTAGCATCGGAGAAAGTTTCGGCGGTGTCGTCCGTATCGGAAAGGTATACCTTGAGAAGACCGGCTACGAGGTTCTCCCCGTCTAGCCCGTGGAACTGCTGCGTTAGAGGAAATAAGGGTTTCAAAGACATTTGTACACTCCTAGATAATCTTGGCGCTAATGCCACTTGCAACCGGGTCTATCTTGATGAAGCTACCCACAGTGGACGGGCAGAGGTCAAAATAGGAGCCGTTGGAGAGGCTGTCGTCGTGGGCCATCATGTAGTATCCGAACGACTGCAAGAACAGGGGCAGGGTGGCTTCGTTGAGTTTCCATTTAATCATCGTGTCGGATTCGCCCGAGGTGTTGCAGCTATACCAGAAAGTACGCATCCCGCTGAATTTCGGGAATCCGCGGAACGCATTATTCTTGTAGGCATACACGTCTATCCCGCCCACGTCCTGATGAACGTAGTCGGTGTTGTTGCTGATAAGGATGCCCTTGCCGCTTTCCTTCGGGCAGAGACCGGAGTTGCCGCTATAGACAACGGAATTGCTCGCCGATTCCTTGATGAAGGTGCGAGTGTAGTTGATGCCCGTTCGGTCGCTCCAGTAGCGGCAAGCAAGACCCTCGCTATTGCCGTTGAACGTGTTGCCCGTGATTTCAGCCGTAAGCACGCAATCGTAGCAGTCCTCGCTCTCCACGGCCTTCGTAAAGAGTACGGGAGTGGAGCCGTTGAACCTGTTGCCCACGAGTTTCGTGTCGATGTGGTATTCGCCGTCGTTGAAATACGGAAGGAAGCGAATCTCAGACTGCGTGACGTTGCACCCGAAGAGGTGCATCGCCTTTGCGTAGAACTTGCAGTTGTGTACGATGCAGTCCGTGAGGCTTATGCCACCGCCGTAGTCCTCGTTGTCGGTTTCCTTGCGGAAATCCATGCCCTCGATCTGGCAATCGGTGAGGGCTACGTACATCGACATGCTCCTCCAGGCTACACCGCTGACGGAGATGTAGCTGTCGCGACCCGTGAAGTAGGACACGGAGGGTTCATACTTGAAAGATACATCCGAGCCGTCCATGTAGAGAGTGGAGCACGTTACACGGGCGTCGGGAGTCTGCACCTTTTCAAGTACAATCGTAGCCGTAGGGTTGCTGACCGTCAACCTGTCGGTGTAGAGGTTCTTGATAGTGGTAAAAAGCCCCGCATTCACGTTGCCGACCCTGCGGTTCTGCAAGTCGAGCGTGTCGCCCATGTTCGTGATTCTACTGCGACGTTCGACCACAGCCTCCACCCACCTGTCGGCATTTTCGAACAGGTCTAGGTCGGGGGTGTTCTGCCATTCCACGTGATGTCCTTGGCTGATGAGACCCGGGTCCCACGAACCCGAGGTGAACCACAGCTCGTCGCCGTGTCCCGATACCTTAACGTAGTCGTTGCCGTTGAAGATACGACCCGTAACCGAGGTGCTCTGGTCAACCGCATAAAACGCATTCGCACCGAACACGGCATCAAGGTGGGTAGAGCCGATAATCTTCTTTCCACCGAGGTTGATATTGCCGGCAAGGGTGTTGCTCTCGAAGTAGTTCGTTCCGTCAATGTAGAGAACGGGGGCATCGCATTTCCAAAAGCCCTGCAAGGTCCTGAACCAGGAGGAGTGGGCCTCGGCATCGGGGGCTGTGAACACGAAATTGCCTACGTAGGAACTGCGTGAGCCGACTATGCGTACTTTCGGGCATTGGATAGTTGCAGCCGTGAATTTGGCATCGCCGTCCATCACGATTTCTTTATCTGTAATAAAAGATGTGTTGCTCGTGTAGTTGCCTCTAACAAACCGAACCGCAGGTGCGGTCACGAAACTGAACGAACCCACGAGTCTCTGATATTGCAGTAAGGAATTTAGATTGGGTTCGTGGCCCGCAAATACTCCGTAGTAGGTGCAGGGTATGGATTCACCGTCGTATGCAAGAATCCACCTACCCGTATCGGAAACATCGGAACCCACCACGTAGCCACCATCTATGGCATCCACCGAAGAGGAATCCCACACGTACGTCCTCGGGGAGGTGTCGCCCTTCTCGTAGTAGCCAAGCACGGTCACCGAGCCGAGTTCCGGGGAGGCATCGCGTAAATCTTCTATGGTATTCACATTGCTTGCGGTGGACACGGCAGATTCCCAATCGAAACCTACTTCAAAGATATCGACCGGTTCGAAGTAGGCGGGGTCGGCATCCACCGCCATGGCCCCCTCGGGTCCTATCCACTTCTCTACTTTTAAACGATATATGCCGGCATCGGCAAACAAAGTGTCAGCAGGAAGACCACTATGCAACAGCACAGGGTTTTCCGCCTGCACAAATTCGTCCCCTTCCAACGTATAGGTAGTAGCGAGAGTGTCGGAATCACGCAGGAATACAGAAAGGCGGCCCTCAATGGGCAACCCGTCTCTCTGGTCTATGAATGCACCGTTTGAAGTGATTGCAATTTTCATCAGTTCTCCTTTAGTACCCAGTGTTTCTTTCCATCGGAACCTTTACGATAAACAAGACCCTTGGCTTTCTGCGCTGCATAGTATTCACGCCCCCTGGACCTTTCCTGTTCGGCATTCTTGGCATAGTATTCACGGCACTCTGCATTTTTACGCAAGGCATATTCAGGGTCGTTTGCATACCGTTCACGGTTCAGAGCTTTTTGCCGTTCTACAAGTTCGGGATGGTTCGCAAGAAGCGCTCTATGGTAACCTGTTGGGTCTACGCACTCCCTCACCCCGTACTTCTTTAGGCTATCGTAGCAGATTTGGCGGTTGTTATTCTGCACCCTCATATCCGACCACCTCAAATTCTCCGGGACATTCCGTTCCCTATTTCTGTCTATGTGGTCACAGGTAGGTCTATCTTCGGGAGCAAGACCATGGAAAGTCTCACATATAAGACGGGCGACTGAATATGATTTTCCGTTTATACGTACGTGACGGTAGCCGTTAGGATGTAAACACCCGAACGTCCAGTGGGCCTTATTAGGGCCGTTTTGAGGAACGAACACCCTGCCCATAGAGTCGCAGAGTATGTCGAGTGTCGGATGCATTCTTGATTGATAACGCATAGTAGCCTTCCTTGTAGAGTTAGTCTATAAAATATAGACTAATTCCCGCCTCCGAACATGCTTGCAGTTAATTTAGCAATGTTCTCGGCGTGCTGGGCATTGGCCTTCTCTTCCTCACGCTGCAAGGCCACTACCTCCTTTTCCACTCCGAGCTGGGCTTTCTCTACTTCTGCACGTTCCTTCTCGGCATCCATGCCTTGATTCAACTGTGCACTGAGAATCGTATCCTCTTGCTTATATTGATGTTCGAGTTCCATCTTCTTGAGTTCAAACATATACGCATTGCTCTGCGATTCCTGCTGTCTCTGCATGATGCCCACCTGTTCGGTGAGCTTCTGAATCTGTTGTTGCTGGGCTTGGATGAGCTGTTGAGCTTGGATGAGCTCGGGACTCGGTTCGGGCGTTGCAGACATCTGCTTGTAGAGTTCCGACAGGACGGTATTGTCGGGGTAGGTCTTGAGGAGCGAGAGCACCATCCTCGGTTTCTGCTGGGGATCTACAATCGGGAGGAGAGCCGTAATCTGCTGGCGTGCGGACACGAGATCGTCCAGTTCCTTGGGACCCTGCACCACCGTCACCTTGACTCCGGGGTAGCCGAGCAACACCATCATAGTGTCGCCTAGGCTCTTCATTGCCATCTGAACGGCATTGTAGAAATGCGCTATGTTGTTCTTGAACACGTGAGCCGTGTAGTTCACGGCTGTAGCCGTCACGTTGTTCTCCATGTCGGCAAGACCCTTGGAGTCCACGCCCGTAACGCTTGTCATGAGGTTCGTAGAACCCTCTATGACGGATACCACGTCGTTGTACTGGATTGTGTTGTCGAGACGGGTCGGTAGCGGGAGCTGGGTCTTTCCGTCGTTCGCAAGTCTCTGTGCGAGGAGGAGCGGGTTACCGCTTGCACCGGCATTCTTGTAGTACGTGTCCAGGCCTTTCACGGATTCGGCATAGGTCAGCCATGTGGGCTTGGGGGACTGCTGTAGGCGTTCCACAAGCTGTGTCCAGCACATGTTGACAATCTTCTGCACGGCTTCGGAGCGAGCCACGAGACCCTGGTAGGTAGGCTTGTCCTCGTCGTCCCAAGTCGCCTCGCCGAAGATGGGGAACACGGGGATGCGGGAAATCTTGAGTACGATTTCAGAATCCTCTTTGACCCTCTCGTTCACCATGGTCACGCAATGGCATCCGTCCGTGTCCATCCAGTAGTAGGTAATGATAGGCACAAGCTGTGATGCGGAAGCACAAGTGGTTATGAGTTTCGCCCTTTCATCGGGCAGGTATTCATAGCCGTAGTGGAGCCTGATGTATTCGCGGGAGCGGTAGTCTATGAGAGCCGTCTCGGTAGCGTCGGAATAGTCGCGTTCGGTGGATTCGTTGTCGAGGAGGAACCTGTCGGTGTCCGTGATGCTGTAGACCACGGGCACTTCCGTACCGTTCGTGTCCTTGTCCGAACCGATGGCTACCACGCCAAGACCGAAAGAGGCAACGTCGAGCATGGCGTCCTGGATTGCGAACCTGTTGGAGTCTATCTTCCAGAAATCCGAGATGCGCTTGTTTATATCGTCGTTCTCGGTCTTCCAAGAATACGGGTACTGGGAATATGAGTTGGCGACGGAGAGGCACTGGGTCTTGATTACGTTGACGGTCTGTCGGTTACGGGTCTTTGCGACAAACTTGTCGTCGCCCTTTTCCCACTGCCTACCGCTCAAGAAACGCTTTTCCTTCTTGATTCGTTCAAAGAACGAGGAGAACCCGCTCTTGGAGCGGGACTGGAACGCACGGAATTTTTCTACGATTTCGTTCATAATCTATTCCTTAAAATACACCTACTTGGTCTGTTCCCACAGCGGTATGCCTGCGTTGAGTTCAAGGATTTTCCGGTATCCCCCCTTTACAAGCCATTGCTTGAAACGGTTGTCCATATTGCGGTCACCGCTACCGAGTCCCTTGTATACAACGGAGGGCTTGTCACGGACAGCCGTAAGGAATGCCCGTTCCTCGGAGCCTTCAGGAGCGGAAGCAATGACATCGCTGAACTTGACATTACGTCCTTCCTCTTCCGCCTGCCTGTGCTGTTTTGCGACAATCGGGCCTACGCTGGAGGCATAGCTACCGAGCCAACTGTTCTTGCCGAGCTTGTTCTGCACGAACGGCCCGACATTGCCGTACAGCACGTCCGTAACCTTTTCCTTGACCCCGCGCTTTCCGAAATCGGACTTGACCTTGGCGTCGTTGAAAAGGTTGTAATAGAGGTCCGGATTCCTCGAGAAAGCATCGTCGACCATCTTGGAATCCACCCCCTCGGAGAGGTTCATGATGCTGGACGGCCTCATTTTGGGAGGTAACTGGCCTTGTACGGCTACCGATTCGGAAAAAGCCCTCTTGATGGCTTCACGCTTTTCAGGGTTTTTCTCGAACTCCAGTTGTCTTACGAGGTCACGCTGCTTACGCAAGTTTTCAAGATTGGCGGAGAAACCACCCTTCTTGATTTCGAAATTGATTGACTTTGCGTCCTTGGGGTTAATCTTTCCCTCGTCTATAAGATTGAGGATAGACCTACCCTGCTTTGCGCCCATAATCTCGCTCGGGGTGGCCCTTGCGACCTTGTTTCCGGTTCCCTTGGCGAAACCTATCATATCTCCGCCTGCAACCTTTTCACCGCTTGCAACTGCCGAGGCTGTTCCCATAAGCTGTTTACGGGTTCTTTCGGCTGCATCTTTGAGCCTACCCCTAGAGGTCTGACCTATCTCTGAAACGGCATCCCTAGCACCGCTACGGAAACCTCCGTCCAGCGGGTCGGTGAATCTACGGAGTGCGTTGATACCACGTAGAGCCGTATAGTTGGCCGCGTTGTTTATGCCTGAACCCATAACCACGTCGCCCCACGAGAAATTGGAGCGGTCGTCCATGCCCTCTCCGGACCCGTATGCGGCAGCATCGGCAATCTCGGAGGCCAGCGGTACAACGCTGTTTCCCAAGAGACTGGAAACAACGGCTTGAGCCTTGGGGGACTTTCCCAGTATCTTGAGGGCGCGGAAGCCCTTACCGACTCCTCCCGCCACGGGACTTGCCATCGCAATGTTCTCACCCAAATCCAGCGCAACGTCCTTTGGCTCTATAGGCTGACCGGATATATATCGTTCGGTCATACGGGGGAGCAGAAGGGTCTGTGCAATATTTACATCGTCTTCCCTTTCCTTTCGGGCTTTCTGCTGTTCATAGTAAGGAACGGCCTGTCGGTATGCATTCTTAACGGACTCCCATCCCAACTTGCCCATGTTGGGGTCCCTGAGGATTTCTTCCTTGTGGGCCTGCAAGTTCTTCGGAAAGTTCTCCACGAACTCGTTGACGGTGCTGTAGCCAAGGAGCTTAGAGACTTCCTCTATCGTAGGGATGGTAGGATTGTCGGAATAGGACGTGCCCTTGAAGACATTTCCGAGTCCCTCGTTATTAAGAGACTTTACGGCATCCATAAACTCTTTCTGTCGGAGTGCGCTTGTCAACGCACCGGAAGAATCCTCGTATGCCCCGAGAAGCTGCGAGGGGAGAACAACTCCAGCCCTATACAAGTCTTCATATCGTTCTGTAGGTTTGTTTGCCATCGTGAATATCCTTATTGGTTCCTTATGTAGGTACGGAGTTCGTCGTTCCACGTGTAGCGACTGTTGAAAGCGTCACGTACTTCCTTCGGTAGAGACTTTAACTTGTTCGAGACAGAGATTATGTCCTCTCCCACTCCTACGGAGTTTTCAAAGAACTCGTCGGCCTTGGCGTTGTTCCTATCTGAACGTACCTTGGCTTCCTTTGTCTTTGACTTGTACTTGTCGGCAAGGGCACGGAAAGCGGAATTGTGGGGATGACCCTTGTGTGCCGGATCGTCCGTCCACTTGTAGATAGCCTCTATGTCGGCATCCGAAAGGGTTTTCTTGCGGGCTTTCTCCGCGAGGATATCCTCTGCCTGCGTCGGGTTCTCCACGGCAAAACCGCCCCCGAAATCAGCAACGGTTGCGGATGCAGGGGACACACCCTTTTCATAGGTGTCCAGCGTATTCACGATATCGTTGTACCACTGGTTTCCCGAAAGGTCGTAGCCCAGGTCTGCCGCTTTCTCCTCGGCGGCCTGCCTTGCGATGCGGAGCTCGTTGGCGAGCTTGTTGCGCTCCAAGGTATTGAGTTCACCGGAGGTCAGGGCTTCCCTTGCAGACCATGCGTTCTTCACGATGTCGTTGATGGTGCGGGGAGCGTTGGCAGATTGCCTTGCACCCTCGTTCTGTCGGGCTACCATTGTCATGTACGGGCTTATGTCGCCGATAGAGAGAGCCATCGCGGCAATGTCCCTCTCGGTATCACCGCTAGTCTGTTCAATCTCGGCAATCTTGCTATTTACCTCTGCAAGCTGTGCCTCAAGGCTCTTGAGGGTCTCCATGTCCTTTGCACGTTCCAGGTCGTTCTGCAAGTTGGGATTGTCCTGGCTCTGGTACGGTACGGGAGCGGGGGAGTTCTGTTGCATAAGGGAGGCTTGCTGACCGAGATAGTCGGACATGGCCTGGTTGGGGGCATACCCCTGCATACCGGCTTTCTGCCTTGCTATGAAGGCAGCCCTCTCGGCATCTGCCTGCGGGTTGTAGTTGTTCCAGTTGAAAGTAAAGTCTGCCATGTCGGTCTCCTATTTCTTTGTTCCGGGTACGTACACGGGGTATCTCGGGTCATGGTACTTGATGCCCCAGAATCCTCGTCCGGGAAGCAAAGACCTCCCGATTGACTGGGAGCGTATGAGTTCCGCAGCGGCAGAGGCGGCTTCGAGGGGATTGTCGCCACCCACGTAGGAGTATTCCTTATTGCCGTTTGCGAACGTGACATAAATCTTGTTGTCGGGTCCGATTCGGATGTTCTTCACTGCCGTAGAGGACGGAGTGAGGGGCTTTCTCGGTTCGTCGTCCTCTCCGGGCCACCAAGCCTCAAGGAGGGGTTCCGTCCCTTCAGCCACTGCCCTGTTGTGCTCTTCAAGAGTCTGGGCGTTGGGATATGCCCCCGTCAATGCGATGGGTGCAAGCATCCTGTTGAGGCTGGGCACTCCCGCCCTTGCGTTGGCCTCGTCGAAGATTACCCCGTAGTTGAAACTCCTGGTAAGGTTCGGGTAGGTTGCCGTAGTCTTCATGAGGACATCGGAAGCGTTCGGCTTCCCCCTCACGGCAGAACGGCCCCCGAGTACGCTTGCACGCCCGAGAGCACCGCCGGCGAGTCCGCCGAGGGCAAGTCCACCGAGCACCTTGAGGATGTCGGAAGCGGTTATCTTGTTAGATTCTTCGGCCATCAGATGCCCCACTTGCTCTTAATCTGCGAGATTGCTGTCTGCAATTCAAGCTGCTGTGCCTTGAGTCCTTCAAGGGTCGTAGCCATGCGGTAGTTGCCGGCAAGCCTGTCGGCCATCTGCTCTCTCACTCCCTTGACACGATCCTCTTCGGCAATGCGTCTCTGCCTATCTTCCTCGGCTCGGGCATCCATGAGTTCCTGCCTTTCTTGGGCGAGCCTGTTCTGCTCTTCGCGGTAATTGGACTGCTTGACCCTCGTGATCGAGTCTGCCACGTCGCCAAATGCGTCGTAGGCCCCGCTCGTCCTGAATCGGGAACCTTGAGGGACAACCACATTGGGAGACGCCCATTGCCAATTTATAGACAAAGCCATTATGCACCTCCGCCGAAAATGCTACCCGCAACCTTCGCCACGCCACCCACGGCATCCCATACGCCGTTGTTTTTCTGCGATTCGAGATTGGCCAAACCCGAACCAACGTTGCTGTAGGTCTGGAGATTGGCGTTATTTGCAGAGGCCAGGTTGCTGTAATAGTTTCCGAGAGCATCGGAGAGTGCCGTGCGGTCGTTGCCGTAAAGAGAGGCCAAATTGGTTAAGTTGTTTATATTCTGCTGACCCGTCTGCCATTCCTGCAATGCATTGGAGCGGTCGGTCTGCATACGGCTGAAAGCCTTTTCATATTCGTCGCTTGCCATAGCCTGCTGCTGGGCTGCGAGCTTGTTCAGATAGCTGGAGCCGAATCGGTTTCCACCCGCTGCGGAAGCATTGTTGAGTGCGTTCATTGCGGAGGAAACTCGCTGTTCCCTTGCCGGATCGAGGAAAGAGTTGACATCCTTCGTGTAGGAGAAATCCTCTCGATTGCCGATGGCATCGGCTACGTTCTGCAAGGCTTCGTTGTACTTGGCAGAGTTCTCGCCGTAGGTGTCCTGCATCTGCTGGAGGTACTGACCCATGAGAGCCTTGTTGGCCTCCGTGGTCTGGTCAGCCTTCTGCTGTATCCCGTAGAGAGTGTCCTTGGCGGCATTAATCTGGTCGCGGTTGGACGTGCCAAGGACAGAGCCGATAGTGTCTAATATTCCTGCCATGGTTAGTGCTCCTTCTTGCCGTCCTCGTCTTCCTCGACATCGGACTTGTCCTCACCTTTCGGCTCGGGTTTCTTTTCTCCCTTTTCGGGCTTCTTGTCTACCTCGTCCATGTCCATAGCGTCCAGGTAGTCCTGGATCGAATTTCGCATGGCGATCAGTTTCTTTTTAAATTCCATATCCTTCATGGGGATAACCTCGTTTTTATTGTTAAAATACACCTCTATGCCGTAGTGGCTTTCCAGTAGATGAGTTCTACAAGGCAGTTCTCCGGAAGCTCTACCACGGACTGTCTTGCCTTGACTAGAATGTTTCCCGAGTTGTGGTCGTTCGCCCACTTCAAAACAGACGCTGTGTCCGAGGTTACTGGTAGTATGTGTTTCCCAGCGGAAAGGGCACCGGTTAGGACCGTGAAGAACGGCGTTCTGGTTAAAGAGAACTCGCCGTTATTCCCGCTCTTGACAGAACCCCAGGAACCCGAGAGTTGCTCTCGGATATCGTCTAGGGATGAGTTGCGTGTGATTATTGCCCGTTTCATTACGCCATTGCCCCCGTACTTTCAGCACGGACGGATGCGAAAGTTAGCACGAGGTCCGTGGGATGGGAATACGTGAGCCTTATCGCCTGCAATCTCCCGTAGCCGAGATTGAACCACTGGACACGATGTGCATAGTCACCCGTACGACCGAGCGAAGCCGAGCGCACGTTAGACCAAGTGTTTGTGCCGTCGTGGCTCACTTCGAGGAGCATCATCGGCTTCAAGGTATAGTCGTCCCAAGTGCCGACATTGCATTCAACGGAAAGGTACTCTATCACAAATGGTTTCAAGTCCGATGTTATCACGGGACTGATCCTGTGGCGAATCATCGGGAGCCTCGTACCGTCCGGGAAATCCTCGTACCAATAATCACGATGGAATCCGCACTTACACCCGTCCGAGGTGAACGCATAGAACTTCTCGTGGAAATATGCCACGGCAGAGGCACGCCACTGAATCTCCGCACCGCTACGGGAATCACGGGATATGCGCTGGTGCCATCCGCTGTCAAGTGCGTCGAAAGCCCAGGTCTGTGCAAGCGAGTTCATCTGCAAGACCCAGAACTGGTGCTCGCCCACGCTGTAGCAGTAGGCATAGGCAGAGTCCGTGGACTCGGATAGCAATTTTTCGTCGAGCCAATCTTCAGAAATCTTCTTGAACTGCGTACCCGTAGCGGCCATCACGCACTTTCCGTATTGGGCACCGCTTGCAACAAAGTAAAGGGTGTTGCCACAAGAGGCAACGGAGTAGGGTGCCTCAAGACCGAAACTGCTCTGAACAGAGTAGCTTACGCGAATCCATCCGCCGTTCTCGCTCGTATCCCTCTGCCAAATTTCGCAGGATTTGGGACCGAACACGTAGAGTAGGTTCTGGCATGAGTAGATCGCGTTGACGGAATCGGAACTAGAATAAGGTGATTCATATTGCTGAACGTGGTAATCGTTCTCGAACACGTGCTCGTCGGAGGGCACCGTTTCCTTGAGAACTGTAACGCCATCCTCGTCATAGACGGGGCTGTCGCCGTCCATCTGGTACATCTCTCGGGTGTCGGAGGCAAGAGGATAACTTATCGGGGAGTAGTAGACATATCCGCTACCCGCATCGTTCACCACGATACAGCCTTCAACCACGGAAACGAACGTGGGGTTGATGGTACCTCCACGCTCCGTAATTCTTTCGGGGAGCTGTATAGGATGGAGTCCGCCACCCTCAAGCAAGTTATAGTAAAAGAGGTTGGCCCCGTCCGCAATCAAGAGGAGTGCTCTGGGGCCACCCGTCTCGGCAAAGGAAATCCTGTTTCCATTGTTCGCGACGTTGCCAATCTTGGTCTTGTTGCCGTTGAGGTCGAATCGGTAGAGGACGTTGCCCATGACAGCGAACATATCCTCGGTGGAATGCGTTTCCTCAAGACCGATGGTGGAGACATAGCAACCACGGCACTTGCCACCCACGTTCTCCAGGAGTTGCAGACCCGGCAGGCTCTCCATATAAGTGTTCTTGCCGTTCTTTCCGGGATAGAGATTGACAGAAAGTTCCGCACCCTTCAAGGCGGGAAACTTGTCTCTGTAAGAAGAGCCTACGAGATTGGATAGTACCTTTGCTGTAGCCATTACATCCCCACTCCACCCATCATATTGTAGTACGGATCTAGATAGGAGCCCACTTCATAGGAGTCGTTGGAATCGGGGCGGTTGTTGGCCGTGTTGGTGTCTACGGCTTTCTGTGCCTTCAGCAGTTCTCGCTCCACTCCCTCGCTATAGGAATACAGCTTGTACTTCTCTATGAGTTTCTGCTCCGTGGAGTAAAGCACTAGGTTATAATAGAGCGAACTGAGATAAACGATGTCGCCTAGCCTGTAATGGGGAAGCTGGCTGTTCACGTACATGCGGAGTTCGCAAGGATAGGTGCCGTTGAGATAGACAATGCCCACCTGTCTCTCATTGCCGCTCGGGGCGATTTCGGAATCCACGCCATAGCAATAGAGGTACGGGTAGGAGTAGGTGTTCGTCCTATCCATGAACTGCTTGTTCATCGGGCGGAGTTTCATCCATCGGTTGCCAATCTTGCGGGACACCCCGTCCACGGAATCGGGAGGCTCCACGTTGATTATGTTTGCGGAGGGCTGTTCGCCTTCCTCAAGTTTCTTGAACAAGATGTTGCCCGCGGCTACCCTGTCATACACATGTTGTGTCAAGGACATGTAGCCGTCGGAGTTGAGGCTCGTGATGGCTCGGTTGAGGCAGGATTCCGCCTTGCTTGCGAGTTCACCGCTTATCGGTGTCCCGTCATCCGTAAGCATGAGGTCTTCGCAGGCGGTTTGTAAGAGACTATTCACTGAGAAAGACATAAGTTATACCTATAGGTTTTTGTGCACTCTATCAAAAAATACACCAAAAAGGCCCCCTATACGAAGGGAAGCCTCTAGAAAGGGTAAATGTTGGTGTTACTAGCCGTACAGGGCTGCGAACTCCTCGTCAGTTAGCCATCTGCGTTTCCCGTCTGGGCAGGTGCGGAAATGTCTGCCGAGTGCCTTTTGTTTAGCTCGGTAGGCACTACATTCAGCCCTTCTCCGCTCTGCAATTTCAGGATTTTTGGCACGGTAGGCACGCTGGTAGGCAGCGGAGCAATCACACTCACGGACTCCGTACTTTGCCTTGCTGTCCTCGCAGACCTGCCGGTTGTTACTCTGCATATTTCTGTTGGCCCACCTCAAATTGGCCACGAAATTTGCCGTTTTTACACGGTTTTTATGGTCGACCTCTTTATAACCGTTTGGATTGTCTAGGAACGTTTCTGCTATTAAGCGGTGTACTCTATAGCATTTGCCTTGAAATCGGACATACAAGTAGCCCGTGCCATTCTTGCTTCCAAACGTGAACCTATAATGTGGGTATTTTGGACAGGGGGGCAGGCAGACAGCACCGTCTTCCCTGCACCACAAATCTAAATTGGGGTGTTTTTGTATTCTCATAATAGATGAATATAGGAAAAAGGCAAGGAGCTTTCAAGCCCCCTGCCTGTCTATGAGAATACAATGCTACAAGTATAGCAAAAATCCTGCCGAGTGTGGTTAACCCGACAGAATTTTTGGTATCTATGAGACCCTATTAGAGTTCGATATAGACGGTCACGGACAGACGCGGGTCCTTAATCATAGAGGCATACGGGAAATCCCAACGGATTGCTTCGGTGCCATTGATAAGGTTGCTTGCGGCCATCGTCTTCACGGTCACGCCACCGAAAGTACCGACGGTATCGGACTTGGTAACCGGAAGGTCGTCGAACTTCGGAGCGGAGTAGGCAAGAGCCTTGACCTGACGGCACTGACCGACCTGGTACTTCTTGCTGGCAGCAATGCCACTCATGAGGCCGAGAGTGAGGGTCACGTCGTCACCACTCAAAGCGGAGGTGATATCGGCAACGGACATCCAGGCGTTCGGGTTCTGACCATCGTCGGGGGTACCGATACGGATTTCCGGCACGTAGGTCACGGTGGATTCAGTACCGTCTTCGGCAACGACCACATCCTGGTTGAGGATGATGACATACGGCTGGTTGGTGCGCATACCGGACTGGTCCACAACATAGAGGCCGTCAACGGTGTACGGAACGCCGACCTTGAGAGAGCCAGTGCCCGAACCGGTCATGGAGTTAATCGGCTTCACCCCGATGATGTTGCCGTTGGCGTCCTTGATGACTTCTGCGGTCACCGTAGGAGCGGCATCAACGCCAGTGGTGTCGAGGACGGGGAGACCCGCAATGGAAACCTGGGCAGAACCGGAATACTGGCCCAAATAAGCCTCGCCATAGATATCCTTTTGGATATCACTCGGGATGTAGCGGCTCAAGCCACCTTCAGCAATCTTGCCGTTGATGGTCGGGGTCATGAAGGTCACGATTTCGCCATCCACAGCGAGTTCTTCAAGCTTGGAGGCGGCGTCGGTGAGGAGACCGAAACCGATGGTGGAGGTAGCGACAGCCTGGCAGGAACCGTACACGCACTTGTCCATGATGGACTTCTGGATGTCACGGGCGAGCTTGCCTGCACGCGGGTCAAGAACTTCCTTCTTATAGGATTCGATGTAGAAATCGCGGTCCCACAGCGACAATTCTACGGAACTGTTGCGGTTCTGAAGATACGTAGAAATTTCCACTTCCTTCAAGGACTGCGGGGAAGCGACAATGCCGGAGCGAGTCGTACCAGGGTCGGCCAGGTACCCCGTGACCTTTCGTCCGTACTTCGCACCCTTGAGTTCACCGAAGATGGTGTCGTCGGAGTTCTTGATGTAGTCCATCTTGTCTGCCACGGCGGCAGCAAGCATAACGAGCTTTTTCTTGGTAGAAAGAGTATTTGCCATGATAGCAATTCCTTTGTTTGGAAATTTTGAATTTGTGCAATACGGCGACAACAGGGTCTTCCGATTGCGAAAGTTCTGTAATATCGGGGCATTACCGATGTGTGCCTGAAAGGGAGTTCAGGAAGCCCAGTTCTACCATCAAGGAAAGGGGGTTTACG
>Ga0310690_10004347_pt1 | contig 20173 bp, 19 predicted proteins | sample AusTroGonzalo_MG_2_FD_207661 | JGI IMG/M metagenome (GOLD analysis project Ga0310690, IMG submission 207661) | Bovine rumen microbial communities from tropical cattle in Woodstock, Queensland, Australia - Gonzalo_04 (v2) (version 2) | ecosystem: Host-associated > Mammals > Digestive system >...
AGGGCATCGAAGAGAACGTCATCCTCGTGGATAGCGTCTCGAAGCGTTATTCGGAGTGCGGTATCCGTATCGGTGCGCTCATCACGAAGAACAAAGCCGTTCGCGAGGCGGTGATGAAATTCTGCCAAGCGCGTCTCAGTCCTCCTTTGTTGGGTCAAGTGATTGCTGAAGCTTCGTTGACGACGCCCGAAGAATACATGCAGGAGGTGTACGACGAGTACCTCGGTCGCCGTAATTTCTTGATTGACCAACTCAATCAGATCCCCGGTGTCTTTGCCCCTGCACCCACAGGCGCATTCTATGTGATGGTCGAACTGCCGGTGGATGACTGCGAGAAATTCTGCAAGTGGTGTTTGACCGACTTCAGTTACGAAGGTGCAACCATCATGATGGCACCCGGAACCGGTTTCTATACTGATCCCGAAGAAGGTCGTCACCAAGTCCGCATGGCCTATATCCTCAATAAGGACGACCTTGCCAAAGCGATGATCGTCCTCCGCAAAGCGCTGGAAGCCTATAACGGACAGAAATAAGTATCATTTTTATAATCTTGTCCTGCTCAGACATTAAATGAGCCCCTGCGCAAAGCGTTGCGCAATAACATAGTAAAATAACAAAGCGTTTGCTAACGCTTGTTTATCTGAGTAAACGAAATGTAGGAAGTTTTGTTAGCAGATAGGAAACAAGTCGAAGCAGATGTCTGCGTGTATATATTTACGCGTACATTTTAATTATGTGCGCACATATATATACCGCGCGGACAACTGAATTGATAATCCGTCTGCAAAGGTATCCTACAACCTCGTTTACCGGATAACAATCAGTTGTCCGCGTTTTTTGTGCGCATCTATGAAAAACAATGCAAAAGTACTATGTTTTTTTGAATCACGCAAGCGCTAAGCGCGAAAGGACTAAAAAGGACTTTGTAGGAATGAACAAAAAGCAGTAATTTTGCAGCTGAATTATTAACCAATAAATTAATATCGTTATGGAAAAAACAGTTAAGTACGGCGACTATCAGATCACCAAAGCTGAAAATGCGAGTATTAGCGTTCTCAAAAATGGGGAACTTCAAAAGAACACTAAAGCTGCTCTTCGCGAAGTGGCAGATCTAATTGGGTTGACGCCGGAGGATGGTTGGAATACCCAGCAATTTGGTGCTAAGCTTATTAAAGCCATTGAGCAAAGACTTGAGAATGGTATTGATGAGGAGGAATTCCTTAAACATTTCGCCCCAGCGGAAACACAAGAAAAGAAACTGACACCCGCAATGCGTCTAGTTCAACTAGCATTAAGAACCTGCGTCAGCCCGGAAGATGGATTCCAGGCAGACTTGTTTGATTTGGATGAACTCATGGATATTGCCGTTCATTTTAGTTTTGAACGCGACGATATTATTGATGCCTACAATGAAATCATGGAAAGCGGTGAGTTACTCGCAATGGATGAGATTGTTGAAGGCGTAAGTGTAGGTTTGGCCGATGCAATTATTGCAACTTGTTGCGGGTTCTGTTTGACAAGAGACGAGGTTTACAAATATCGAATTGCCACCATTCATGGCTTCTGCAAGGAATGCGGCTTAGAGGGGCATAGTGTTACCCTTTGGCTGATTGAGTTCCTAAAGAAGAACTACGAAGACACGGCTTCTATGCCAAAGTTCGAGACAATTGACTTTTAATTAACTATAGTTTAACCTTAAAAACAACAAAGTTATGGAAGGATTCGAAGTAAAGAATGGCGTAGCCATATTCCCTGAAGGTATTAAGGAAATTCCTACAAAAGCCTTTGAAGACAATGCAGATGTGCAAACAGTTGTAATTCCGCAAGGTGTAATAGACATTGGTGACAAGGCGTTTTCTGGATGTAAAAAGTTACAATCAGTAACGCTGCCGGAAGGCTTGATTAGCATCGGTGATGATGTCTTTGCTAATAGCAAGAAACTTACCTCTGTGAATATTCCATCTTCTGTTGAAGAAATAGGCAGAGGTGCTTTTATGAGTACAGCAATAGAGAATATCGAGTTGCCGGAATCATTACTGGAGTTGAATGAATTCACGTTCTATGATTGCAAGAAGCTGCTATCTGTCAAGATGTCAAAATCTACACCCTTAGCAGGTTGCTGGGTATTCCCGTCAAGTAAGAATTTCAAATTAATTTACACTGATGGAACTGAGATTTCTGGTAAGTGTGTAAACAACGCAGATAGTTACAAGACCTTCTACTACATTCCTTTCAATAGATTTGGAGTTGACGGAGGTAAGGCTCTTAAAGAAAGTTATTATTCCGATGCAGAAGAATACACTGCAGATCAAGAGGCTTTTGAAGAGGATGTAACGAACGAAATCCAAAAGTTCTACGAAAGCAATCGTGGCAAATTAGATAAGGCCGCGGTTCAAGGTATCGATTTCACAAAGGGTGGAATCTATGTGGAGGATTTCGAGAATAATCTTTATGCTGTCGTATTAGCCGGCTTTTATAGGATTATCCTTGTTCGCTATCAATAACATTCAGGCAGGCAGGATTGGTTTTCTGCCTGCTTACAAAGCCATGAGTAATACCCCAATTATAAATAGGGAATCTGAACTCAAGCGACAATTCAATGAGTTCTTTAAGAATCATAAGATTGACAATCTTTATGATCAACTTTCCGTGGAAGAGATGATTGATCTAAAGAAAGTTATTAGTTGTATCAACAATATTATTACTCTCCGTGCAACTAAGGCATTTGTAGAGAAATTATATGATGACTGTTTTTTAACAGCTGCTGAGAAGGACAATATTATTGTAGATGTAAATGGTGTGCATGCCAACACAAATGGCTTTGATGTGCAATATAAAAGTGATATTGGAAAGAATATTATCGCTGAGGTGAAATGCAACATACCAGTAGATAAAACATCATTTGGTCCGGCGCAAAAGGATGGAATTGTTAAAGACATTAAAAATCTTCTAGAAGGGAAGAAAAAGGCTGATATAACGGACATTTCTACCTATTACAAATTTATGGTTATTCTTGATTGTTCTGAAAATGTACGAGGTTGTATGCAGAAGATAATTAACGCACAAGAACGTGTTAAAATCTATGATTCCCCAAACAGTTTAGACAAAGATAATGTATTTGTGATATATGTAAAATTAAATCAATAATACTATGTACGACGAAAAAATTGAAGCCCTCATCAGTGCAGCACTGGCTGACGGCGTGTTAACTGAAAAAGAAAAACAAGTTTTGTTCAAACGTGCCCAGGCCGAAGGTATAGACCTTGACGAGTTTGAAATGGTGTTGGATGCCCGCCTTGTAGAATTGCAAAAGGCAGAAGCAGCAAAAGCCAAAGCGGAGAAGGAGAAATCTGCTCCAAAATCAAACAAATATGGTGATGTCCGTAAATGCCCTGTTTGTGGAGCTATGATTCCTGCATTGTCTGGAGCATGTCCTGAGTGTGGGTATGAATTCTCTGGAGTAGATGCAGTATTGTCATCTCAAAAATTAGCCGAAAAATTAGCAAAAGAAGAAGAAAAATGGGACGAGAAAATTGCTGCTGTTCACGGTGGTACTAATGAAGATGATAATAAAAGATGGCAACTTGCAAAAAACAAAGAGCAGGCTATGGCACAAATTGTCCGCTCTTTTACTGTCCCTAATTCTAAAGCAGACTTGTTTGAATTTATTTCGATGACACAATCTATCTTCTTGAGTTCTGCAACAAATTATCATTTGGCTGCTGGGTATATGACAAAATATAAAGAGGCATTATACAAAGTTAAGCATATATTCCCCAATGATAAATTATTTATTGGCCTGTTAAACGAACAAACAGAAACAGAAATTCAATATAAAAAAATACATAGGAAACAACCCAAAGTAGGATTAAAGCCAAGTGTAAAGTTTGGACTGGCAATTGTATTGGGATGGATTGGGTTGGTAATAGCATTGGGATTAATGATTCATTTCTGGGCAGATTAAGCCTATAATCCGGATAGTTTAGGCTGTATATATAAATGGAAATAATTTTTAACTATCTAATTATAGGAACAAACGAACTATAAACATACAAAATATGGTATTAACAACAGAATATACCGCAGAGATATTAGAAATTTTATCTCATGCGCGAAAATTTAATTCTCAAATTGGGAATTATGTAGAACATTACCGCACAGTTGAACCTCGAAATGGTTATTGTATACGACTTGCAAATAACGCTAGTGTGTTTATCCATAAAAGTGTCGTGGATGATTATCCATATTCATTGATGGAAAATGAGCGAATTAGTAAAGTAGCGGAATCATTTGAAACTCTTTAATATCATGGGACTATTTAATCGCAAAGAAGGCGGATTGATGGATGTCATCCGCTGTGACGAGGAAAATTACCTCGTGTGGAAGTGGAGGCCTGCTGGGCAAGCAGCAAACTCAACGAGTAAAGAAAATGCTATCCGCTGGGGCAGTTCGCTGCGTGTAAAACCGGGCGAAACGGCAGTCTTTGTGTATAAGAAAGATGGCGAACAAGTAATGGACTTTATTGCGGGGCCGTACGATGGCACACTCAAAACAGAAAACTTCCCTGTTTTGACAAGTATTGTCGGTTTGGCGTGGGGTGGAGAGACTCCATTTCAAGCTGAAGTGTATTTCTTCAACCAGCAAGGAAACAACCAACTTAAATTCGCAGTGCCGTATTTTGATGTAGCAGACCCGCGTTTCCTTGATTTAGCTGTGCCAGTTGCTGTTCGTGGCTCGCTAACATTCAATCTAACAGACGTAAAGCAATTTATCAAACTTAATCGTCTCGTTGATTTTGACTTAGACAAATTCCGTGATCAAATTGGCGGCATGGTAAAGAAATTTGCCAAGACGTTTGTGACCAATTGTCCTTCTCAAAACAATATTCCTGTTTCGCAGATTGAACGCAAGATAGACGAGATAAGTGATTTGATGCAAGTACGTCTCGCCCCGCAATTAGCAGACGATTTCGGCGTAAATCTCAAGCGTTTGGATATCTCTGCCATTGAGATTGACAAGGAAAGTCCGGAATATGCCGAATTTGTCGTTGCAACTAAACGTCAACAATTACGCCGGGCAGAAATTGAAACGGATGTATATGAGGAAAGCGCTCACCTTGCCGTCGAAAGTCAAAACTTGCAAGCGCACGCTATTAACAAACAGGCCGAAGTTCTTTCTGCGGCTGCCAATAACCTCGGTCAGATGGGACAAATGGCTGGTGATGGTGGCGGTATGAATCCTGTTGGAATGATGATGGGAATGGGTGTTGCTGCCGGAATGGGGCAACAAATGGCTGGAATGATGGGCGGAATGCAACAAGTTCAACAACAGCCACAGATACCACAACAACCCTCTGCCGGAGCGCCTGTACCTCCGCCAATGCCAAGTGCCGTTTCTTACATGGTTGGTATCAATGGGCAACAATATGGTCCATACAACATGCAACAACTACAACAAATGACGCAAGCGGGACAGATCAATGCGCAAAGTCTCGTTTGGTGTCAAGGAATGGCAGCATGGGAAGCCGCAGGAACTCGTCCTGATTTAGCATCGCTGTTTGCTCAAACACCGCCTCCAATGCCGCCAAAGGCATAATTTACAATTATAAATACTCTACATTACGGGCGACTCATTGAGCCGCCCATGTTTTTTGTATCCAAATAGCAGAAAATTACATTTTTTTTGCCAAAAAACTTGCCGATGTCGGCAAAAATTAGTACCTTTGCGGCGGATTTTAGAAAAAACTTGCCGATAATATGGAATTCATATCTGTTAGTCTATTTGCTGAGAAGTACGGAATAAGCGAACGTACCGTGCGTAATTTATGCGCCACAGGAAAGATAGAAGGGGCTTTTCTGACAGGCAAAACATGGAATATACCTGCCGATGCCGTCTTGCCGCAGAAAGGAAAGAAGAAAGTCTCTCCGCTTTTAGCACGCCTCCGGGAAGAAAAAGAGACCAAACTCAAGGGCGGCATCTACCATCGTACGCAAATTGACTTAACATACAATTCCAACCATATAGAAGGAAGTCGCCTGACAAAAGAGCAGACGCGATATATCTTTGAAACGAACACGCTCGGCATCACCTCCGAGAATACGCGTATCGACGATATTATGGAGACGGTGAACCATTTCCGGTGCATTGACTTTATCATTGACCACGCGACCGATAAAATCACCGAACCACTCATCAAACAGTTGCATCTCATTCTCAAGACTAACACCTCCGACAGCCAAAAAACTTGGTTCGCCGTAGGCGACTATAAACGCTTAGCCAACGAAGTGGGAGAGCAGGAAACGGTACAGCCGCAGGAGGTTCATCGTTATATGAAATCCCTTCTTGCGGACTTCAATGCCATCAAAAAGGTCGAGTTGGATGATATTATCGATTTTCACGTGCAGTTTGAACGAATCCATCCTTTCCAAGACGGAAACGGACGTATCGGCCGACTCATTCTCTTCTGGCAATGCCTGCAAAACGGGATAGTGCCCTTTATCATCACCGAGGATCTGCGTCTTTTCTATTATCGAGGCCTTCAAAACTGGGGACAGACTAACGGCTATCTCCGCGACACCTGCCTTACCGCACAGGATAACTACAAAGCCTTACTGGACTATTTCAAAATCAAAGCATAAGGATTTTAGCGTATAATGCTCAATAGCACGCAAGAAACGTCAACGCATTACGTGGACGTTTTTTTCATGTCTACAAAAGGACCAAAAAGGACTTTGCACAATTCCGCGAAAAGCAGTACCTTTGCAGCAGATTTCAATGGAGAATGCCGAAAATCCAAAATAGAGTAGGTATAACTAACAAATAATCTAGGTATTATGAAAAAACTGTTCCTCTTATTCATGTGCGCAACACTTTTATGTGCATGTGGAAGTTCGGCTCCAAAACCGACAGAAGAGTCAAAGACATTACCGGCTTCAAGCCTGGTGATGAAAGGTAAACACGCCAAATTATTCAAATTGGCAAAAGATGATTATCAAGTCAGTCTCGTTAACACCAACTACGGATGGCAAGTACGCGTCAAAATGACCATCGCCAATCAAACAGCCTTTGATGATATTAAAAATTTCTCTAACTACAAATGCGAGTTGAAGGGTGTATACGGCTCTCTTATTAATAGTAGTGATGTGGAGGTGGAGAACTTAGATATGGATGAAAGCGATTGGAATGATTTGTTACAAGAGGAGGTGGGAGAAGAAGCCTCAGTTAGCGGAATGACATGGGGGTACAAGAGATTTGATTACGAGTCCGCAAAATCCATCTACGACAAAACCGTTGGCGTGCAAATCTCAGGTCTGGAACTCGAACAGGCGACAAAGGGAAAATCATCCAAATTAATCGACGATGAAACCCAAGAAACTATTGATGAGATGAAAGATATTATTGAAGCTGAAGGTGAAATGCTCAAGGCATTAAAAGGCTTATTATAAACAAATTAATAATATTGTTAAACTTTTTTTTAAAACACTTTTATGTTAGAAATTTTATGGTGGGTCTTAGTAGGCCTATGTTTAGTGTTCGGTTTCCTGGGTTGTTTTATCAACAAAGTGCCGGGACCTATTGCTGTAGTAATAGCAACGCTGCTTGCTATTTTATGTCTTGACATCCCTATCGAATGGAGTACCTTTGCTATCATCACTGCATTGGCTATTGCTAGTATGATTGCGTCAAAACTGCTTGTCAAACTTGTTAAGAAATTGCAAGAGTACAGCAAACGTGCCACATGGGGAACAACCATCGGTTCAATTATCGGACTTCTGCTTGTTTGGGGATCTGCAGCCGCAGACTCCAATGCGTTGCTTGTGGCTATGATGATTGTGGGCTTTATTGTTCTGCCGTATGCGTTGGCTTTCTTATTGGAGTTAACCAACAAACAAGGTGCTATGCAGGCATTGAAGTGTGCCACATCAGCTACTTGTGCATATTTATCTGACACGCTTTTGAAATTGGCTGTCTTCGTTTATGCTATCTATGTAATCTTCCAAATTGGATAACCATTAATATTATGAAACTGAAACACATTGCTTTTGTGGCATTAGTAGCACTATTTGCCGCATGTACGAATCAGGAATCACTGCTCAAAGATTACGAAAAAGCTTGTGAGAAAGGCGATGCCGTAAAAGCAGCAAAGGTAGCTGAACAAATGGAAAAGAAATACCCCAATGATGCGGATTGGACCTTAGAACAGCAAGAACGAATGATTAAAGCATCTGCTGTTTTAGCTGAAAAATCATTGGAAATGTTTCAATAAGTTCTCAATCAACAAGGCAGGTCATCTCGAACTTGCCTTGTTTTCTATATTTTTCGAAGAAATACTTGCATTATTCAGATTTTTTTTGTACCTTTGCACTCGAAAATACTTATGAATAAAAACGCACCGGAAATATTAGCATTGCGGCAGGACATCGAGCACGAACTCAAACGTCGCATCAAAACGCCATATGACTTCGAGTTCCTTGCCGGCGTAGTATGGGAACGCCTGCATGAAAATATCTCTCCTACGACGCTCAAACGCTTATGGGGCTATATTGATGGCGCAGATACCACGCGCCGTACGACGCTCTGTCTGTTGGCTCGTTTCCTCGGATACCAAGATTGGGAAGCGTATCTCGCGGCATTAACAGCCCGCACAGACGTAGAAAGCGACATGTTCCAAGGAGAAGGAATCACGATTGAAGACCTGAACAAAAAGGACTGCGTTGAAGTGACTTGGCTGCCCAATCGCCGTTGTGTATTCCGCTATGAAGGTAATGCATGTTTCGTAGTTCTCGAATCTAAAAATGCCAAACTGCATGTAGGTGACCGTTTTGAGACAGCCTGTTTTATCATCGGCAAGCCTATGTACCTTGATCGCCTCATCCGCAATAGTGAACCACCAACTGCCTATGTCGCCGGTTCCAAAAACGGCCTGACATCCGTCCGAAAGATTGAATAACCATGGACTCCTCATCGGAATATATTATCCCTTCTGAATTCTCGTCAGAATGGCGTGACATCACTTTGAAGCAAAAACGCAAACATGCTTGCGTCTATACTGCTACGCGTTATGGACGGCGATTTTTGCTTAAATCCCTTACTCCAGAAGACGCACAACTGACGGACTTTCGTTTGCAACAAGAGCGCGAGTTCCAATTGGGCGTTCAGTTGGTTCATCCCAACGTAGTTGCCACCTATAGTTTGGAAGAAGTAAATGACATCGGCCGTTGTATTGTACAGGAATGGATTGACGGAGTAACACTCGGTGAGTGGCTTCAGACAAAACCCACAAAAGCCGCTCGCAAACGCGCATTCATACAAATTCTGGATGCACTTGAGTACTTGCATAGTTTGCAACTGGTTCATCATGATCTCAAAGCCGATAACATCCTCATCACCAGAAACGGCTCAAATGCCAAACTGATTGACTTTGGTCTTTCAGCCACGGACTCTACCTTATCTCCAATCCCCAATAACCCTCGCGCGGATGTAGAAGCACTTTGTCGGCTATTCAACATTCCGGGGCATTATGCCAATATAGCAGAACTTCGCAGAGCAATTAACCGCCGCAATAATCTACTAAGTCTCCTTCCGACCTTCATTTCTGTCTGCCTGTTAATAGTCGCAGCAGTCCTATTCTATCTCTCGTGGCAAGAACGACATGCAGAGCAGCAACGACAAGAAAAAATGGTCGCCCAGATAGATCAATATATATCTAAGGAAAGAATAGAATATTTGGAATTAGTCAGCCGTTCAGTTTCTTTCGACAGTAAAAAGGCTACCGACATAATGGCATATAAGGAGTATATTGATGAATACGGAACGATGAGGAAACGATATTGGGCTGTTAGAGACTCTATTATAGCCACTTATTCAGAAGACGATCCGCTAAGAGAACAATTCTTCCATCTTTGGAATCATAAAGAAATAGATTTAGACAACGAGTTATATCCACAACTCATCGGCAAACTCAAATAACGGAATTTCCCTACAGGCACTAGACGATAACTAGACCATACCTACACTATACCTAGACCATACGAATCACGTTCCCGTTCAGTTCGAGCACTTTTTCACTTCCTTTATACTATATTATATATTTATATATAATATACATTTAGAGCACACATTCTTTCGAGAACAACAAAAATCAGCGCACCCGTTTGGATGCGCTGAGTGTTTGAACGGTTGTTCCGGTTTATTCATTTGTATCTTCGAAACTGTCGCCGACGATTTTTCGGTAGAGCTCTTTCGGATCGGTGGCCTTGCGGATGATCTCATGCAGGTCTTCGATTTTCACGCGGTCTTGGGCCATGGTGTCGCGGTAACGAACGGTCACGCAGCCGTCTTTTTCCGTGTCGTGATCAACCGTGATACAGAACGGTGTGCCGACAGCGTCCTGACGACGATAACGCTTACCGATCGAGTCTTTCTCGTCGTACGCAATCTTGAAATCGAATTTGAGTTCGTTCATGATCTCACGTGCTTTCTCGGGCAGACCGTCTTTCTTAACGAGCGGCATGATGCACGCCTTAACCGGAGCGAGAACAGCCGGTAAGTGGAGTACCACACGTGTATCGCCGCCTTCCAATGCCTGCTCTTCGTATGACGAGCACATGACGCTGAGGAACATACGGTCCACACCGATAGAGGTCTCAATAACGTACGGGGTGTACGATTGATTGAGCTCAGGGTCGAAGTATTCAATCTTCTTGCCGCTGTACTTAGCGTGACTGCTCAAGTCGAAGTTCGTACGGCTGTGAATACCTTCTACCTCCTTGAAGCCGAATGGCATGAGGAACTCGATATCGGTAGCGGCATTTGCATAGTGCGCCAATTTATCATGGTCGTGGAAACGGTATTTCTCGTCGCCCAGACCCAGCGCTTTGTGCCATTTGAGGCGGAACTGTTTCCAGTGCTCAAACCATTTCAACTCCTCACCCGGACGAACGAAGAACTGCATTTCCATCTGCTCGAACTCGCGCATACGGAAGATGAACTGACGTGCTACGATCTCGTTACGGAAAGCCTTACCGATCTGTGCGATACCGAACGGCACTTTCATACGGCCTGTCTTCTGTACGTTGAGGAAATTGACGAAGATACCTTGTGCGGTTTCCGGACGAAGGTAAATCTTCATCGCGCCGTCGGCTGTCGAACCCATTTCGGTAGAGAACATGAGGTTGAACTGGCGTACGTCGGTCCAGTTGCGTGTGCCGCTAATCGGACAAACGATCTCTTCGTCGAGGATGATCTGCTTCAATTCCTCAAGATTGTTGTCGTTCATCGCTTTAGCGAAACGTGCGTGCAAAGCTTCGCGTTTCTCGATATGCTCCTTTACGCGCTCGTTAGTGGCTTTGAACATCTCCTCATCAAACGAGTCTCCAAAACGTTTGCGGGCTTTGGCTACTTCTTTCTCAATCTTCTCGTCGTACTTAGCGATCTGATCTTCGATCAGCACGTCGGCACGATAACGCTTCTTAGAATCACGGTTGTCAATCAACGGATCATTGAACGCATCTACGTGTCCTGATGCTTTCCATGTAGTCGGATGCATAAAAATAGCGGCATCGATACCGACGATGTTCTCATGTAACAAGGTCATCGAATCCCACCAATAACGCTTGATGTTGTTCTTCAACTCCACGCCGTTCTGACCGTAGTCATAAACAGCGCCCAGACCATCATAGATTTCACTGCTGGGGAATACAAATCCGTATTCCTTGCAGTGTGCTACAATCTTTTTAAATGTTTCTTCTTGTGTTGCCATAATGATATTGTATTATAGTATTTTGCTTAAAAACTCATAGTACTTGGGCGAAACGGGCACCGACTTCGCATTCGGTACATCTAGTTCCGCTTGGATAAAGCCCTCTTTGTCCCGCCGAAGAATAGTGACATGTCTCGGGTTGACGAAGTACGACCGCTGACAGCGGATGATACCGTGTTTCTCCATCAGCGACTCAATACCTTTCATCGATTGACGTAAGGTGTATTCTTTGGCTTGCTCACCTTCCAGGTAATGAATCTTGATATAATTCTCCTGCGCCTCCACGTACAATAACACATCGTGCGCGACTACTAATTTGAGCCGACCCGTTGAATCGATGAACCGAATGAGGTCTTCTTCTTTCGCCTCGGGTTCATCGGGACGAATATGTGCAAAGAGCAGCGGAATAATCACAAACCCGTAGGGTAGGATGCTGAATGTCAGTCGCAGACACTGTCCCAACGCAGGAAAATACCCGTATGTCCCATACATCAACGCCATATAGAGTGCAGCAAAACATGCAAAAACCAGCAGTTCTGCCAGAGACCATAAGGTGTATTTCCACCAGGTCATATGAATACGATTCCGCATTACGGTAATCGGTATACGGCTGCCGCAGAGGATAGCGATTAAGATCACCGTCAATATCAAGGTATTGAGAATCAGCATATCCTCGCTTCCGTTCATACTCAAGAATTGCGTCATCCATCGGCTCTGATAAATTAGGATGAAGCTCAGAAAGAATATCGGAATTGCCAATACATGCAGCAGTAACGTGGCAATCGATAGGAGTGATGCGGGTATTTTCTTCATATTTTAGTCTTCATTTGTGTTGGGACAAAATCTTGTACCAATGATTTTTAGTCCCTATATATGTGCTTTAGTCGTTATTTTGGCTGTTTTAGTCCCAAATCTTGTCTTTACGTCCCGATTAGTTGTTCGCGTCGCCTAAAAGCAGTAATTTTGCATCGATTTTTTGAACGAGCATTTAAATATTAATTATATGGATAAGACTTTTTTAATTCAACCGGAAAGTGGATTAGTGTATGATTGGCGTGCTATAGCTGCTCATCCAGAAGGTAAACACGAACCGACGATGGATTTGGTTGCTTACAAAGCCTATTATATTAATAAGATCGCGCAAGCGCGTGCGCACGGGTATGAGCCTGTTTTGGTTAGTTTGCCTATTATCAATGAAGATCGTTTCTTTGCATCCATCACTCGTGGTATGAGTGTGCAGGAGCGTAAGAATGTTCTTTACTGGTTAGGCGGTAAAACCGAACGGCTGCGTAATATGCACGCTTTATATAATTTATTGCTTTTCCGTCTTGCTGCTCAGCAGTGTATTCATATCGTTGATATCACCAGCCCCATGTTAGCTTATGCTAATTATGATGAGTTACTGGAGCAGGACGGTGTAACACTCTCTTTAGCCGGAGAAGCATTAGTTCGCAATGAGCTAAATCGCCATCAGTTAGCAGCAGTCGGTTAATCCGACCGCTGCTTTTCTGAAGCGGCTTATCTACGTTTCTGTGCTTCTTTAGCCTGCTCGCGAGCATTACGTTGTGCCTCACGTTGCATCGCTTCCAATCGAGCCATAAAACCGGATTTCGGTTTGCCGGCTTTTTTCTTTTTATTAGCTTCCATCTCTGCAAGCAGTTTCTTCTCGTCCAGCGACCAGCGGAAGATCATCGTCTGGAGGATGGTGATGAACAGTGACAGGAGGTAGTAATAACTCAAACCGGCTGCGTAATCGTTGAAGATGAAGAGGAACATGAGCGGCATTGCGTACATCATATACTTCATGAACTTCATGTTCGGATCCGTAGCCTGCGACTGCATGGTAATATAGGTGTAACCGATATTACAGATGGTCATCAAGAGACAGAAGAGACTTAAGTGGTCACCTAAAAGCGGTATATTGAAACTCCAATGGAAGATAGCATCGTAGGTGGAGAGGTCATCTGCCCACCATAACGATTTGCCACGGAGCTCTATAGCGGTAGGTAAGAACCAGAACATCGCCATCAATACCGGGAATTGGAATAACATCGGCAGACAACCCGACATCGGACTTACGCCTGCTTGTTGGTAAAGCTGCATGGTGGCCTGTTGACGCTCTTGCATCTTCTCGGCAGGATATTTCTCATTGATAGCATCAATCTGCGGCTTCAAGGCACGCATCTTTGCGCTCGACTTATAGGATACAAAGACAAACGGAAGGATGATGAGTTTGATAACAATCGTCATCAGCAGAATAACGATACCGATGTGCAGTCCCCAACTGGTGAAGAGGTCAAACATCGGAATAACAAGGGCGGTGTTGATCCAGCTGACTATTTTCCATCCTAACGGCACCAACGTATTGAGACGCAAGCGATTATCGCGTTCTACGCCTTCGTCAAAGGCCTTAAGTGTATGGTAATGGTTTGGACCTAGATAGAAGCGGAAACCCGTAGGCGTCTTGCCAGTGATGTCAAACGGCACAGACGTTTGGGTCTTGTATTCCTTGATGTAACCCGAGTGCTTGGGTTGCACCATCGATTGGAAATACGAACTGCTGAAAGCATCATCTGCGATGAGTACGGTGGAGAAGAATTGGTCTTTATAACCAATCCAACGTACGCGTGCGGATTCTTTTTGGGTGTCGTCTTTACTTTCCGACAGTTTCTCTACATCGCCGCCTACGAGCATGTATTGCAACTGTGCATACCGCTCTTCGAACTTACGTCCCTGCTCTTGCTGCGGAATGAGTTGACGCCAATGCAACTCCATGGAATTGATATTCTGTGCCAACTCCATTTGCATATTATGCGGCGCGATGGAGAGCGATACCATATAGGACTCCGAAAGGGTGTAGATAAAATCTATATACGCCTCAGGGTTCTCCGTCGGCAGACGTAAGATGACCTGGTTAGCCGAGTCGGCTGCCACCGGCGTGAAATACAGATTCGAGGTCTGCAGAATACGGTTATTGGCTGTAATAAGGGTGAAAGCTAAATCCGACTCATTGGCTCGGAAGAGGTTGAGCGGATTGATACTATCGCCCGAAGCGTGATAGTCCAGTAGTTCCGCGCGCTGAATAGTACCTCCGTGTGTGGAGAGCGTCAAACGCAGATGTTCATTGGCTAAGGTGATGAGTTGTTCTTCGCCTTGTGCAGCCGATGCGAACGAACCGTACGTGGCTTTGATGCGTGCTTGTAATTCTTCTTGCGATGCTTCAGAGGTAGCGGACTTGTTATCTGCAGAAGAGAGTTCGGCAGCGATAGCATCGCTGATCTGCTGCGCTTCTGCTTCCGCCAAGCGGGCTACACGAATTGAGTCTTGTACACGTTGACGTTCTGCCAGCTCTTCCTTGGAAGGACGATTGAGCATGGTGAACCCTACAATAATTGCGGCTATCAGTAAAAAGCCGATCCAAGTGTTTTTATCCATTTCTTAATTTACGATTTTACGATTTACGATTGTATGTATGGTGTGTTATTGTTTTCGTTTCAAGCGACCGAACATAATACCCACGTAGAGACGCGGACCGCTCGGTGTCATAAAATTGCTCCACGTGATGTCTTTGGCTACCAGACCACTTTTGGATCGACCAAAGGGGAGCATGTAGTCAATGCGAATCAAAATCGCCATATGACTATTGAGATTGATCTCCATCCCTATATACGGATCAAGGTAAAAGAATGGAGTCTTGACATAAGAGGAGTTGTAGTTAGTGGTATCTCCCGAAGTACTCTCTACCGGAACATAGCCGGTACTATCAGCCGGCACAAAAAGACGATTCATCGTGCCTCCGCCTACAGCAAGACCAATCATGGGACTCATTTTCCCCCAGTCGGTGTAGAAATCGCAGAGTGCACCGCCCCAGCCGGTTCGTACATTGGAACCGGTTTTCATCAGTGGCATGGTGCTGACTCCTCCTTCGGCACCCAGGTGAATATGGTCCACTAAGTGCATCCGTAAACAGCCGCCCAAACCAAAGCAGGCACCATCTTTCGGAAGACCTTTGTAATATTCATAACTGCCTAAACCTGAGTTGCTGAACACTTTGGTCGGGTCGTCGGAGAATTGATAACCGGCGTGTAGCATCATACCTCCGGAGAAACCCGTGAAGATCTCCGAGGCGGTACGTTTCGGCTTTTGCGTCGGTTCAGGAGTAGTGGCCCCCTGCTCCTGGGCATAGAGGCCCAGGGACAGGAAAACCATTACCAATAATAAGAATTGTTTTTTCATCAGATAATATCAAATGCTACATCCATCATGTTGGTGAACGAGTTCTGGCGTTGCTCAGCGGTGGTTGCTTCGCCTGTCAGAATATGATCGCTTACGGTGCATATAACAAGTGCTTTCTTGCCTGCGCGCGCAGCGTTCATATAGAGCGACGGTGCTTCCATCTCATCGGCTAATACGCCCATTTTGGTCCAGTTCTTCTTACGCTCATCTTCGCAATAGAAGACATCAGCAGAGAAGACATTACCTACGTGGTACTTATAACCGCGTTTCTCGGCAGCGTCAACAGCTTTGCGGCAGAGTTCGAAGTCAGCGATCGCTGCGTAGCGACCCGGGAGGTCGTATTGTGCGTCCCAGTTGCTGTCGGTGCAACTACCCATCGCGATCACAAGGTCACCAAGGTTAACGTACATCTGACGGGCACCGCACGAACCTACGCGGATAATCGTGTCTACATCGTAGAAGTTGAACAGCTCGTAGCTGTAGATTCCGATGGATGGAATACCCATACCGTGACCCATAACAGTCACTTTCTTGCCTTTATAGGTACCAGTAAAACCTAACATACCACGTACGTTGTTAATCTGAACAGGGTTCTCCAGGAAACGCTCTGCCATCAGTTTAGCGCGAAGGGGGTCGCCTGCCATAATCATCGTCTTTGCAATTTCACCGTACTGCGCACCAATGTGCGGAGTCGGACAATGTTCTTTTGCCATAATAATTTTGTGTTTTTAAAAGGTTAATAATGTTTATTTATCCATTTATTTTATACCAATTGATTGCTTTTTCCAAGTCTTCGGGTGTATCAATGCCGATAGTCGGCGTGTCGGTCACTCCTACGCGGATACAATAGCCGTTTTCGAGCCAACGGAGTTGTTCCAAACGTTCAGCTATCTCCAGCGGCGATTGCGGCAAGGTCGTTATTTTAGTCAGCACATCCGCCCGATAGGCATAGATGCCGATATGACGGTAGTGCGAACCGTCCGCACAAGCAATCACCTTACGGGAGAACATCTCCGCAATACCGGTTGTCTTATCCCACCGCACTTTGGGCGTATTGGGGTTGTTGAGGTCGGCTTGCGTGTCCTGGTCCGTAAAGGGCCTAACCAGCGTTGCTATCTCTGTTCCTTCGCGATCAAAGCAAGCCATGAGTGCTTCTATCTGTTCGGGTTGGATGAAGGGTTCATCGCCTTGTATATTGATGACGACGGTGTCGATGTCGTTTTGTGCGCGCCAAGTGGGTGTCGTTATCGCTTGGTAGGCTTCGAGGCATCGATCGGTACCGCATTTATGGTTCGGACGCGTCATCACCACTTTGCCACCAAAGGACTCTACATCATCGTAGATGCGTTCATCATCGGTGGCTACGACCACGGTGTCCAGCGCTTTGCACGCTTGTTCATAGACGCGTCGGATGACGGTCTTGCCGCAAATCTCTGCCAGAGGCTTACCCGGAAAACGGGTCGAAGCGTAACGCGCCGGTATGATTCCTATATATTTCATAACTCTCCTTTTTCTATTTTGCTCAGTAGGTTAATTGCTCCGCCGATGGTCTTGACGTTGGTGATGGTGACATACCGTCGGCCGGTCTTGAAGCCTTTCTTATCGGTTTCTTCATGCAAGGAGCATCGTTCGGGGCGCGTAATGGCGTATTGGACGATGTTTCCAAAGGCTTCGGATTGCCAGTAGGCTTCTTTCTTTTGCACGAAGAAAAGGGTCATCCGTTCTTGTTTGAGTAGTATCTTCTCTATACCGAGTCTGCCGCATAACCAGCGCAGGCGTACGACGGAGAGCAGTTCTTCTGCAGGTTCGGGAAGTGGACCAAAACGGTCAATCAGTTTCTTGCGGAAGTCTAACATCTGTTCTTCGCTGTGGAGTCCATCCAGTTCGCGATAGAGCGTGATACGCTCGGAGATATTCTCGATGTAGTCATTCGGGAAACAAACCGGTATGTCGGTTTCCAATTGACTATCAGCACACCATCCCTTTGTACTTTGTACCTTGTCACTTTGTACTTCAGGAAGTCCTTCTTCCTCTTTCAGTTCTTCGACTGCCTCGTTGAGGATACGTTGGTAAGTTTCGTATCCGAGGTCAGCAATGAAACCTGACTGTTCAGCGCCGAGCATGTTGCCTGCGCCGCGGATGTCGAGGTCTTGCATCGCTAAGTTGAAACCTGCCCCTAATTCGGCGAAGGTACTGAGCGCTTCGAGTCGTCTGCGTGCATCGGCCGTCAACAGTTCTCGGTCCGGCGTGATGAGGTAGCAGTAAGCTTTGCGGTTCGACCGTCCTACACGTCCGCGGAGTTGGTGTAGGTCGGCCAGACCGTACTGCTGCGCTGAGAAGATAAGGATGGTGTTCACGTTCGGTATATCCACACCGGACTCGATGATCGTGGTGGAGATGAGAATGTCGTAGTCATAATTGATGAACGCTTCGAGTCGGCTCTCCATCTCTTCAGCCGGCAATTGTCCATGGGCGATGATGATGCGTGCGTCGGGGCATAGTTTGCGAATGCGATTCTCTATGCGCGGCAACATTTCAATGCGGTTATTGACGACGAACACTTGTCCGTTTCGCTCCATTTCGAGGTCGATTGCTTCCTTGATGATGTCTTCGTCATCGAGTGTGATAAGTTCTGTTTGCACAGGATAACGATTCGGCGGCGGCGTGGTCATGACGCTCAGGTCGCGCGCCCCCAACAAACTGAACTGCAAGGTACGCGGGATAGGAGTGGCCGTGAGGGTGAGAACATCAATGTTCGCGCGAAGCGATTTGAGTTTCTCTTTTACGGTGACACCAAATTTCTGTTCCTCATCAATGATGAGTAAACCCAAATCGTGCCATTTGACCGTTTTGCCGACTATCTTATGGGTGCCGATGAGAATATCTATCTTGCCCGCTTCGAGGTCTGCCAGTAACTCTTTGGTCTCTTTTGGGGACTTGAGTCGGCTGAGGTATTCGATGCGCACCGGCATATTGGCCATTCGCTCACGGAAGGTGTTATAGTGCTGGAGTGCTAAGACGGTGGTAGGTACAAGTACGGCTACTTGCTTACCGTCGGTGGCTACTTTGAAGGCCGCACGCATGGCTACTTCCGTCTTGCCGAAACCTACATCTCCGCAGACAAGTCGGTCCATGGGCATCGGGCTTTCGAGGTCTCGTTTGACATCGGCGGTGGCTTTTGCTTGGTCGGGCGTGTCTTCGTAGAGGAAGGACGCTTCCAACTCATGCTGCATGTAGCCGTCAGGCGAATAAGCGAATCCTTGTTGCTGTTTGCGGGTGGCGTAGATGCGAATGAGGTCACGCGCGATGTCTTTGACTTTATCTTTCGTGCGCTCTTTGAGTCGTTCCCACTGACCGCTACCTAACCGTGAGATGGTGGGTTCGGAACCTTCTTTGCCTTTGTATTTGGATATGCGGTGCAAGTTATGAATGGAGACAAACACATTTGCACCATCGCGGAAATTGAGTTTAATCATCTCCTGCGGTTTGCCGTTCACCGGCGTGGTTACCAGTCCTCCAAAAGTAGCGATGCCGTGGTCGGAGTGGACTACGTAGTCACCTATCTGTAACTGGTTAATCTCCCGCAATGTAATGATGGCTTTGCCACGCCGTGCATTCTCCGAACTCATCGTTACGCGGTGGTAACGCTCGAAAATCTGATGGTCTGTATAGCAACAGATCTTCAACCCATGGTCGATGAAACCTTCGTGTAGCGTGGCATTGATACCTATAAAAGAGACCGCTGCGCTGTTAATAGTTAGACCGCTGTCGCTGTTAGAAGTCAGACTCTCAAAAATAGCCTTCAGACGGTCCAACTGTTTTTGTTGTTCGGCGAGAATATAAACCTTATACCCCTCTTCGATGTGTTTCTTCAAATCATCGGTCAGGATATCAAACTGCTTGTGGAATACCGGCTGAGGCGTGGTTTCGAATGCAATCTTTGAATGAGTAGGGAAGGAACTCTTCTCCGCTAATTCAATCGTTCGCTTATGAGCAAAGTCTCCCAGCTCTCCGAGTTTGAACTTCAGCATCGCAAAGTCATTGCTAAGCCACACGTGATACCCCCGTGTATAGTCTAGGATAGTCCCGTTATGCTCCGGTTGCAGGCTCGTTCCGACTATGTCCGCTTTCGGTATTTTGGTCTTCGATAACTGGTCCTCGATATCAAATTCGCGG
>Ga0310690_10004349_pt1 | contig 20163 bp, 44 predicted proteins | sample AusTroGonzalo_MG_2_FD_207661 | JGI IMG/M metagenome (GOLD analysis project Ga0310690, IMG submission 207661) | Bovine rumen microbial communities from tropical cattle in Woodstock, Queensland, Australia - Gonzalo_04 (v2) (version 2) | ecosystem: Host-associated > Mammals > Digestive system >...
TTCATGGATAAAAAAATAGATGAATTATTAAAAGAATATTATAATGAAGATTAAAAAAGAGTTACAATGATTGTAACCCTTTTTTTATGTTTCTAATGGTTTTACATTATTGACTTTATTGAATTCCTGCAATGTAGTCTTCAATGCAGCATCATCAACACCAGCCTCATCACCAGCCCATGCCTGAACAATGAACTTAGAACCATCCTTCTCAACAACTTCCATAGCACCATGCTGACTCAAATCGGAATCATTATAAATCATAATGCTGTCATTGTCCTTTTTGATTGCAACATTCACATTGTCAAGATAATCCTTAACATTCTCATCGTTATGTTCCATTACGAGTATTCCTTCACCCAATACTGGTCCAAGGAATGCACCGTTGCCTTTATTATTCCATCCATTGGGGCCTTTGAAATCATTCACGTTTGCTGCGAAACATACTCCAATCATCAGGAACAGTAGCAGTATTCCGATTATTATTTTGGTTTTCATATTTTTTTCATCTCCTATCATGCCATTGGTTTTGGCTTTTGATAATAGTATGTGTTTAACTTGGAGGATATACATTTTTCTATTTGAAATCATTAACCTTTCCCAATATCTGAATATAAGTTTCATCAATGAAATCTTTGCAATCGGATACGCAGGAGATTGTATATTTTTCAGTTTTGCTTGCAATCCTCACACATTTAGGGCCTTTTTTAATATCAATAATATCTTTGTAGAACATGATATTTTCAAGCTTTGGGAGTTTGGTGGTCAATTTGATGTAATTGTCTTCAATCTGGAAATCTCCTGGTTTCTTGTTGATGAATACTTTTATTTTCTTTTCTTTTTTGTTTCGGTTGAATAAGCCCATTTTTTTCACTTCACTTATATTGATATTAGTATGTGTTTAAGTTTGGAGTTATACATTTTACTATTTTTTCATGGATTTTTTAAATCTTTACGCCATGTGTTTTTGCCAAAACTGGTGTTCAAACTAATAAAAAACAAGACATATTATTGAATATTGTTCAAAAATAATCAATAAAAACATTTATATATTCAAAACGATATACTATAATTACCAATAGAAAAACCCGAACCCCATCATTAATGATCATCATAAAAAAATCTATTGTAAAACAAGATTATAAATAATTGAAAAAACAAAAATGGTAATGTAATATTTGTGGTGAAAATTGCTCAATGGGTGCGCCAACACCGTCGCAATAATTCACCACGCGTTACTAAAAACAAGCTACCTGCGAGGATAGAATGATAAGTAGTAACAATAATATATATTTGTTGAAATACTATTTAAATATTTGTTTGTCTTTTGTTGAAGATATAACAAATTTTAAAATAGTCGCAGATGAAATGCGATGTTTTAAATGCATAGCTACTGCTATAAACAAATTACATAAAACTTATTTTACTTATTTTCATCCACGTAGTCTTCAATCAAAGAAGTCACAATCTCAGTAATAGTCATATTCTTCTTGGCAGCGATTACTTTCAATTGTGTTTTCAATTCTTTATTGACCACAAATGTTATTTTATCGGTTTCCATGATGAAATGCCTCCAATGCTTTTTTTAGTAATGATATAATATTACATTTGTCATTTAAAATATATATAATTAATCATAAATGATAATATGTGAATTTGTGAATTTATGAAAATTCGCATAACTTTATATAGTAGGAAGTCAAATATTAAACCAGAGAAGCAAATTTTGAAAGCGCCAAATTTCAAAATTACACTTCCAAAACCTGCGAGGTTATAAGAATGTTAGAAATAAGAAATGAGAAATTACATATCGATGGCCACGCCATCGGAGACGAAGACTACTTACTCACATTATTCGAGAAAGCAGTCAAGTATGATGAATTAAAAGAAGCTAATTTTAAAGAAGGTGATGCATAATGGCAATCACCGAACACTTAAAACTCAGTGAAGTCCTCGAAGAACTCCACTACCTGAGAGATGAAAACCAATCCCTCAAAGTAGACAACGACTTTTTAAAGAGGCAGAACGCTGCATGCAAATTAAGGTGCAGCAAGTACGCGATCAGGATTCGTGAAATGGAATCCGAACTCGCAGACCTCAAATTCACTCGAGAATTCCTAACAGCTGAAGATGCCGGCAAGGCATTAGCACAGGAATTCCTGGGCAAAAGAGATGAGTTTGTCGAAGCTGAATTAGCCTCTGAAAAACACGAAGAAGAAGTTGTCGGAGCAATGGGCTCACTTTTAGGAGATGATTACTAATGTCATCCTCCAAACTCTTTTTGAAATTCATGGATGACAGTAAATTCCATGTTGTCGATGAAACCGGCAAATCCTACGGTGCTGATTATGAAATCCCTCCTGCAATCAGACAGGCTCGTAAGAAAAGTCAAGCACCAATCGACTTCGGAGACAGTTACGCAGGATTCGAAAGAGTATGTGTAACTGAAAAACCGGATGATGCCGAAGCTGACAGCGGGATGTTCATCCAAGCACTCGCCGAAATAGCCGGTATGAAAGTCACTGCACTGCACGATGACAACCTACACTTTTTAGGATATGTAATGGAGTTGGTCGAATGAGTCAAACATTATATGTGCTTTTCTTCAAGGCCAATAACTGTGGCGAATACGATGTGTATGAGTCACATGGATGCCAGGAAAAAGGATGCTTCATGACCAATGAAGAATTCATTGACACATGCATCCCAGGTAACGAAGCCAAATTCGTTGAAGAGTTCAACAAGAATCTCATTGAAGGCAAAGTCGACAGTTACGAAATTGAAAATTACATTGAGGTGGAAAGATGAATTCCACCAATTCTAATTTTGTTGATGTGCCTACAAAGGCAGAGATTCAGGACAAGAAGCAAACATTAAGGGTTTACAAAAGGAAATACGAATCCTATGCTTCAGAATTCCGTGACCGTCTTGGATTACCTCAAGATGGGCAAAGATTATGGAGCATGGCACAGGTCGACCTTGACGATCCAAAAGTATCAGACCTCAAGGCAGACTTCAAACAATTACTTGTCAAAATCCATGCTCTTCAATGGGAAATCGAAAAGGACGAGGCTATCATAAAAGGCACATTGCCAGAGTATTATGCAACACGCAAAGCATACAGTTTCCTCGATTCTCAAGAGGATGGTGGAATAATGTTCCTCCAGGAACACCACCTCACCACTCATGCCCTAATCTATGAAATCATGAGAAACCCAAACTTCATCGAGGAAAGGACAGGGATGCAATGGTTACCAGTTGTCAAGGTTGATGACGGCATCTTCGTCAAGACCATCCGTGGAATCGAACCTGTAAGGAAAGCCAACCTGAAATGCGAGAATATTGATGTCGGTGATTATGCATTATGCAAATCAATCCACAATGCATTATTCATATTCGATTACTGCAAAGAAGAGGTGATGGCATGAGCAAATCAGTACATGAATTACGTAAGGAATACCATCAAATGGTATCCGACTGCAAATTATCCACAATGGATATTTGGATGATTGAAGAGGAAATCAGAGACATCCTCTTCAAGAAAGGCTACGACCTAATCAATTTCACAACAGCACCATGCAAACACGGATACGGACACTTCAACGCCATTGACTGCTACACTACCATCGCAGATAAATTGGTTGAGGAAATCCGCAAACATGGATACAAAGTATATCCAAGAAAGAACCCTGACAAGAGGAGCATCACATGGATTATATTCCCATTTGATATGATTTACACTATCAGGGATTGTGTGGAAGAATTCGAGGAGGTGAAATGATGAGGGAACCTGTAAGACTTGCAAAACCAGAAGATGATGATATGGGCTTTGATATTCTGAGATTACTTGACAAATACTCTCCATACATCATCGTTGCATTAATTGTTATATTGGTATTACTGATTATTGCGTTGGTATTTGCGGTGGCGCACGCCGGAGGAGCAAATATAACAATGGTCGAAAGTGGGAATTGGTACAATCACTTCCAGGACGTGATATAATGAAAACCATTGACATTGAGGACATTGAATTCCCCGAAAGTATAAACGATGCATACTTAACATGCAAATATCTTGAAAGACAAGGTGTATCACTCGAAGACGTGACCCTCGGCAACGTCCATGACATCATTGAAGAAATAGTCGATGACCATCAACTGCCGGTCACACAAGTAATTGAAAACAATTCCATTGAAGGATATTTAATAGGAGCATACTAACATGAATAAAACTTTTAAGGAGTCATGCGACAACATGACCGAACTAATAATCAGTTGTTGGGATGAAAACAATCCCAACGACGGAAAAACCTTCGACCAAAGGCTTGCCGAAAAAAGCCAAAGCCTCGAAGGCACAGACAAATCCGTTATGGATCAAGTAATAGGATGGTGAATCAGATGATTTTTATATCAAGCTCATGGTCAGAGAACATGTTCATGCCTGACCATTTACTCGTCGACATACATCAAATCGACGAAACCTTATTCAAGAAATACGCTGAAATCGCACATTCATGTATTGATAAACCACAGCTCGCAAAGATTTTGGGCGTGGAATATAATCCGGAACATGTGCAATTAAGACCCGGCGACTCACTCATCAAAGTATTAATCAAAGGAGGGAAACTCTCCCCCTATGATGATAAGTTGCCTGAGAACGTATTCTTAGAATATTACTGTTACACAGTATTTGACTCAAATACTCATGTAATCAATGAAAAAATTGAAGAAAAAATTTTAATGGAGGAATAAAAAATGGCTTGGGAAGAAGTAGAACCTGTAGCAGCAGATAAGTATTGGAAACCTGAAAATATCGGAGACGATATTGAAGGAAATGTGTTTGAAATTGTGAAAGATGACTGGAACAACGATAGGATTGTTTTAGATTTAGGAGATGATGCAGAAGGCAAATTGATTACAACCACCTTACCTGCACATGCACAACTTAAAAGTTTCATTCCTAAAATCAAAATCGGAGATTATATTCGTGTGGAATTGATAAAGCAAATCCCACCAACTCCAGAACAGTTAGAAAAACAACCTGACCGTTCACCTACTAACATCTACAAAATGCAAAAGGACCCTTCAAGGGCACAAGATTACGTATAAAGGTAAGGGATTGTTTATGGATAATGGAAACGATGGTGAATTAATGGCTGTGGATGAATCCACAGCCCCTATTATTCCTAATCAAACAGAACAATTTGACCTTGTAGATATTGAAGGTGCAGCAGCTTATATGGAAAATTATCAGGAAGCTATCAAAGCATTGCTTACTTCTGAAGATTATCAAACCATTCAAAATAAAGATTTCAAAAAGAAATCTGCATGGAGAAAGCTTGCTGCTGCTTTTAGAATATCTGATGAAATCATTGATGAAAAATTAATTTATGATGATGACGATCAAATTGTCCGTGCAAGATATCGTGTGCGTTGTACTCTCCCTAATGGACGTAGTGCAGAAGCAATTGGGGTATGCAGTATTTTTGATAAAATCAGATACCATTCCAATAACCCTCAAAAACCTGCCGATGAAGAAACACCTTCTAATTTTAAATTAAGGGGCCGTTTCAGTACTGCCGAACATGATGTTCCAAGCACAGCACATAGTCGAGCAAAAAATAGGGCGATATCTGATTTGATTGGTGCAGGTGAAGTGTCTGCAGAGGAATTGAATGAACCAAGAAGAGTTCAAAGAACCTCAAGAGGAAACGATGATTCTGAGGCACAGTCAAACAACAACAGTAATAGTAATAGTAATGGTAATGGTCGCAGACGCAGAAGAGCAAGGAAAGCAGATGACGATGTGATTGAAACCAATGTAATCGAAGAGGTTGCAGAAGTGGTACATGATGAAGATGATGAGAAATCATCATCTTCCAAAAAATCATTAAAGGACTTAGAGAAAGAGAGCGTTGCAATCAAAAAAGCAATTGACCGCATGAAAGATGAAGGCGCCACAATCACCAAGGCCGGAGTGGCCGATGAATTATTCAAACTATTCGATTTAGGCAAAATCACATTAGATGAATTCGACGAAGGAAACGAACTATTAAACAACAACTAAAAAATGAGGGTGTATTGATTTGAGTAAAGAGGATTATGAGAAAAGCGTGTTTCTCAAATATGTGCTCAATAATCATCGTGAGCAGATAAAGTTGGCCAAAGAAGAAAACAAGCCAACAAAGATTAACATAGACTATCCTCTACTCAACGAATACTTCAAAAAAGAAACTGGGAAAGAATTCCTCAAAAAAGGCTACGAAGTATATATGAATCATGTTGAGAGCCGTCTCAACAATAATGCAACCCAAAAGAATTACATCTCACTGAAACTCGTGGAAGTTCCACCGAATGTCATGCTCCACGACTTAGACACTACCTATAACGGTGAACTGGTATCCTGCAAAGCCATGATTAAAACCATAACAGAACCGATACCTGCACTGAAACAGGCAGCATTCATATGTCAAGGTTGTGGGCGCATGCATTACATTGACAGTGAGTCAAGTCAGATCGCCATGCCAGGATTATGTCCGAAGTGTGGCGGTCGAAACTTCAGAATGGTTGATGAGTCATCAACATTTCATAATGTACGTTATGTGAAATTAGAGGAACCTTTGGAGTTACGGTCAGGGGGCAGCAGCAGAGAGTTCAAAGGGTATATGGAGGATTACCTTGCCAGTCCACAACACAACATCAAAGCTGGTGATGTCTGCGATATTCTTGGAACTTTCAATGTGGAAAGAATAAGTCCGAACAAGAATGATTTCGAATTTATCTTCAAACTGCATAATATTGCTCCTGTTGATGATGCTTTCGAAGATTATCGGATAACTGAATCTGACAAGGAAAAGATTAAGGAACTGTCTCAAAGCGAGGGTATCTATCAAAAACTTGTCGACACGTTAATGCCTGAAATCTATGGTTATAAGACTGTGAAAGAAGGTTTGTTGTTGCAATTGTTTGAGGGTAATCGTCCTTCAGATGACAGTTTCAAAACCGATACTATGGATAGGTGGACAATCCATGTTCTTCTCATTGGAGACCCTGGTATTGGTAAGTCTCAAATCATAGGTGCCATGGATAAGAGGGCTCCGAAGATTATGAGCATTGCCGGTACATCAACCAGTCAAGCAGGACTGACAACTTCAGCAGTGAAAGATGAATTAACTGGCACATGGACATTAGAAGCAGGTGCTGTTGTACTGGCGGACACTGGTCTTTTATGTGTCGATGAATATGACAAGTTATCAGCAACTGCACAGAAGTCTTTGAATGAACCTATGGAACAGTTATCTGTTTCATCTGCTAAGGCAGGATTGGTTCAGAAGATGACTGCAAGGACCTCAGTATTGGCTTGTGCGAATCCAAAATATTCAAGGTTCAATAAGTACAAGACCATCAAGGAGCAGATTGATATCCCTGAAAGTAACTTGTCAAGGTTTGATTTGGTCTTTGCCTTGGAGGATAAAATTGATAAGGAGAAAGACCGTATCCTTGCTACTAACTTGTTGAATAAGGAGAACTTTGTCAATGATGTTGATGTGATTGATTTGGAGTTGTTCAAGAAGTATATTACTTATGCTAAGATGGAGTGTTTCCCAGTATTAGATTCTCAGGCTCAGAACTTGTTAGTTGATTTTTATGGTAATACTCGTCAGGCTGCGTTGCAGAATAGTGATGGTAAGCCTATTACTCCACGTGATTTGAAGGCTTTGGAGAGGTTGACTATTGCTCGTGCTAAGACTGAGCTTCGTGAGGTGGCTACGGTTAGTGATGCGAAGGCTGCTATTAGGATTTATAATGAGGGTTTGGCCAGTGTTGGTTTGACTCCTGAGACTGCTGGTGAGCTGGAGCATGTTTGGAGTGATAATGAAATCGAGTTGGTTGAGGAGGCTGAGAATATGATTAAGTTGTTGATTGATAGGGATGAGATGTTTTATGAGGACATTATTGAGGATGTTCGTCATGAGATTGGTGTGAGGTGCACTGAGTTGAAATGTGATCTTGATGATATTATGGATGAGGCGAAGAGGAATGTTGAGAAGGGTTTTTGAAAAAAGTCTCTATAGGGGGTATCCGTATCATACGACATACTACTGATATGTATGATTTTGTAAGTATAGGTCGTATGTCGTATGATGAGTATTGGGGGGTGACACTTTATTTTAGGGGTTATCTCTAAAAAAGGTATTACTCCTACATTATAATAGTAATATTTTACACTTGAAATATTAACTATTACACTCAATCGTAATAATTAACATGAAAGGTGGTGAAAAACACAATGAAAGACAAAATAACACTTTCCATCGATAAAGAAACATTGGAACTGGCAAAAGAACACATGCCAAACATAAGCAAATTCGTAGAAGGATGCTTAAAAGCATACTTCGAATACATAACAGACGATGAAAAACAAAAAGGCGAAGAACTCAGGAAAAACTGGGAAGACTTCCACAGAGCAAAAATGAACATACATATATTAATGACAGTAAACGATGAGCAGAAAGACATTGACAGGGCAAAGAATGATGCACTCGACGATGCATGGCTAAGCGTATGGGTAGACTACAAACTAACCGGAAACTACCAACCATACGCAATGGACGAAGCAGTCAAAACCCTCGAAGTAACCGAAGAAGAACTCAAAGAAGTCATGGAAAACTGCCTCATAGCAGCAAAACAAGACATGACCAAAGTATACATCTTCGACTCCTGGGAATACGTGAAAGAAAACTATCTCCCATACATCAGCTTAGGCGATGAGGGCCTGGAGGAATTCTATGATTTACTCCACTGAAAAATTCACACTCGAAACACCAAGACCTGTCCAAGTGGATATCATCAATGAGATATTATCAGCGATCGACAAAGGCTACAAGAACATCATACTTGAAGCCGGAACAGGTATCGGCAAAAGTGTTTGTGCAACAACAATCGCAAACTACTTCACTAACAGCTACATCATCACAATGACAAACCAACTCCTGCAACAATACCTTCGTGATTTCGATAATATCCTTGAAGAAATCAAAGGGAAAGACAATTACCCTTGCAGATTCACAGACGAAATCGGCAAATGCATGATTGAAAAACATAATGAGAAACTCATCGATGAATATAATCAACAACTAATCAAATACCAACATGACCCAGCCAACAATACTCGGCCTAAAAAACCTGAAATAAACAGGACCTGCGGACAAAAATGCCCATTCGTCAAAGCATTACAAAAAGCATTGAAAAACGATAAGGTCATAACCAACTATGACTTCCTATACTATGCAGGAAACTTCGCAGGAATACTCCCCAAAAGAGACCTGATAGTATTTGATGAATCACATAACCTTGAAAGCAAAATCATGAACCTGACAATCAAATCATTCAACCGCAGAAGCATATACCGAAAATACAATATCGACATCTTCGACGGAATACATCACGGCATGACACTTGAACGTCTTAAAAAGGATTATGATTACTGGATAACCATCTGCGACAAGATAATCAGCTTAGAATCCAAGGCCATGGATGAATACATCAAAAACTTGAAAGCAGATTACTTCCGCAACAGCATCCACATCAGTGACGCTGATGAGAGAATCTTCGAAATGGAAGTCGTCTCCAAAGACAAAGGAGTCAAGCAATATCAGAGGAGCATTGACAAGTATAATGAATTGAAGATAATCCTCGAATCAGAAGATTGGATAATAGAATTACCAACCAAAAAAGAAATATTGGCTGATGAAACTTACAGGACACCATCCAAAGCCAAAAGCCTTGTCGCTGAATTCAAACCATTAACAATATCCGAATACTCCGATGACCTATTATCATTCGGTGAAACACGATTATTCATGACTGGAACATTAGGGTCAAAGGAAATGTTCTGCAGATGGATAGGATTAGATCCAGATGAAACCTACCACATCTACCAAAAGTCACCATTCCCAGTTGAAAACCGACCAATCATTCGTGATTATGCTGGCAGAATGAGCGGCAGAGACAAGCGTTCCGGTAAGTATAATTGGGAAATCAATGAGGATGCTCTTTTGAAGATTCATGATATCCTTGAAGAGCATAAGGATGAGAAGGGTGTTATTCATGTGTCCAGCAATAGGCAGGCATGGTTCATCCGTAATGAATTGAAAGAGTATTGCAGGAGACCATTGCAGGTTGCTTATGGCAAGACCCGTGAGGAGTCTATTAGTAAGTTTGAGGAATGGGATGGTAATATGGTCCTGATTGGAGCAGGCATTAAGGATGGTGTTGATTTCGCTGATGATAAGTGTAGGTTCCAGATTATCTTTAAGGTTCCGTTCCCGTCTCTTGCGAGTGTCCAGATGAATATTCGTAAGCGTTATGATGTTACATGGTATATTTATCAGACTGTTATGCCGTTGATGCAGGCTTATGGTAGGGGTATTCGTAATGAGAGTGATTATTGTAGGACTTATGTTTTGGACTCTGATTTCGAGTCTTTGATTTCAGATTATGGATTCTTATTTAATGAATACTTTTTAGAGGCTGTTGAGGGTTTTGATTGGGAGTCTGCTTTGAGGAAGTCTGGTGTGAGGAGTAAGGTTAGACGTGTTAGACGTGTTAAGCGTGTACCGAGAGTACAAAGCGAGGCGAAATAATTTAAAAATTAAGAGGCGATTAATATGGAGGAATATCGGGAGAATATATTAAGTTTTTTATCAAAAAAGGCTATTATAAAAACTCCTTTTGTACAAAGAAGCTATGAATGGCCACAAAGGAAATTTGAAATATTGATGATATGTGTTGTAGAAATCATACTGGGGGATGTGATGTATGGGCATCATGATTTACAACAGATGCTCATCGAAAAAAGAAAAGATGGAAACATAGGTAAAAATGGATTATGGGTAATGAAAATATGGGATGGACTTCAGAGAATTGTTTCTGTTTATATCATTATTTTAACTATTGCATTCCTTTTGAAAGAAAAAGGAGATGATTATTATGTTGATATTATCAATGATTATTTGGTTAATCCCTCTGAAAATGGAGAGTGGTATTATAAATTACAGTTATCCAATTCAATTTCAGGACCAATAAATGAATTACTAAATAATTGTATTCATAATATCCCTTTAAAAAATGATTATGAACACACAGTTGTTATGGCTAATTATAATTTATGTCGCAAGTATTTTAAAAATTACACTGTCGAAGAGCTAAAAGAGTTAATTAATAAAATAGACCAATTATCTGTATTGTGGAAAGAAGGGGACGAAACTGATGATATGAACAAACAATATAGATTAGTTAACTCTGCAAATGAGGGAATTTCTGATTACCATTATATCAAATCTTGTCTGCTCGATGGAAAATCAGATGATGAGATTCCGCTTAATATTAAAAATTATTTTAAAGACATGGAAGATTTGTTATATGAAGAACACTTAAAAAACAAAAAAGCAAAAACCATCAAATTGGAAAGATTTTTAAAATTAGTAATTCACTTCTCTCCAAAATTCAAATCTGATTTTAGATCAATAGGTTGGGTCAATGCATTAGAGAGAGAAATAAAATATTATGAAAACAAAGATGAATTGATAGAGCATATTTATGGTTTTTTTAAATATTATAAATTAATTATTGGTCTTGATTCATCTAATAAAAGGTTATATGAAAAAATAAGTGAATTTAGAATAATGGAATGTGATTTGGAAAAATTATTATTCGGATTTGCAATGGATTATTATGCAGGAATCATATCTGAAAATGAGTTTATAGAATTGATAGATTGCTGTGAAAATATCATTTTAAGAAGTCATTGTTATGGGAATAAATCTCAAACAAAAGGGTTTTTAAATAAATTGTGGAATAACAACCACAAAAATGTTATTAACAAAGAGGATTATGTCAACTCTTTTAAAAGAATTTTATTATACCCAAAAACAAGGGCTCCAATCGGATTCATTAATAATTCCCAATTTAAACAGAAATTTCTGGAAAATAAATGGATTATTAGTGGAACTGGTTCTGGAATGTATTATTTTGTTGAAAATGCAATCCAAAACCAAATAGGTGACAAAAAACATCAGAATATTTTAAAGTTTGGAAAAAGTCAACATGGGAACTACAAACATTCAGGAGACCATATTTACCCGCAAAAACCACGAAATGAAGATATTTCATTATTATTGGGTGGGCTTGATGAAGCAAATAAAATAAATGAAAAATGGTTAAACACTATTGGAAATTTAATCCCAACATTATGGAATGCTGAAATGACAAACAAATCCTTTAAAGAAAAATGCTCTATGAAAAAAGGATATCAATCTGATGATTTAGAAGTTAGTAAAAAATTATTGTCTTATAATGCAGATGTGTGGGGTATTGATGAAATAAAAAGTTTTGGAGAATGGAAATGCAGCATCATTTTAGAAAGATTCCCAATGATTTCAATAAATAATACTTTGGAAGAATATAAATCTAAAATCAAAATGGAGGGCAAATAGCCCCCTATTATTTTTTTAATGTGATTACCATGACTACTATTGAATATCACGAAAACGAATACGAACTAATCAAAACCGAACAAATAGACACTGAACTCGAATTCAAACTCGTCAAATTCCACACAGGACACTACGGCATAATCGCCCACAACCCAACAACAGATAAAGAAAGAGTCTCATTACTCAGTCCTGAAAAAGAACCTGACGGTGAAGTTTCAACATTCCATGGCATCGGCTGCAAATCATTCATCATCTTTGCCCGTGATGCTAAAAAATACATGGAAAACTCACCAATGGAATTAGTCGTCCAATTAGGCCAAGACGCACCAACTGAATATCGTGAAGCCATTACACGTGACCAGGCAAAAACCTTATACGAACGCTTGGAAATCTGCTATGAGATTCTCACTATGAGAATTGAGGATTCATTCCATTACAAATACGGCAACCAAATACTAACTGTCCTGATTTGCATTAATATCATATTAGGTCTTGTTGCAATAACAAGCACATTACATTCAACCGGAGTGATATAATGTTTGAAGAGAAAATCCCTGAATTAAATGGGACAATCAAAAGCTATAAGGAGATATTGGAATATAAGAAGATGAAATTAAATGAATTGCAGGATGCAGTCAACAGTGAAACAACATTGAAGCTGAAACTATTGCATAAGAGCAATGAGGTAAGACTGCATCCGAGTAAGGTGAAGGAGGAACTTGAATTAGACAAGCTTCCGACTGAAAAGCAGATACAGGCACATATTGATGAGAAATATTCTGACTTGACCGATGAATATGAACTCGCAAAGCAGAATACCTCCTTGATCAGGAGGGAGTTGGAGTTCATCGATGACTGTCTCAGCCTGGAAAAGTATATTGTTAGGGAGTTGGAAGTCTCATGAAATCCAAGAATAAACGTGAATATACTGATTGCAGTGACTGCAAACACCGACATAGAGAATACTGCACTTTATTCGATGATTTGATTGAATATAAGGATTTATGCTGGATGTGGACTGAGAGGTGAAAAATTATGGATACCGAATACTATAAAAACGTAGCCGACTACATGCCAGTACCACTACCACGACCAGTGAAAAGGGCACCGTTAAGGGATGAGGATGGTGAAATAATCCCCATCATCACAGTCTTATGTGAGGGTGCGGAATGGTGAAATATGTCTATTACGACGGCAAGTTCACCACCTTGCCGAAGTATATTTATCAGCGCAGGAATGGTTGGTTTGAAATCCGCAAACGAATCGGCGGAATAGTATTATACTGGGGAAGCTTCCCGTTCCTGGAACAAGCCAAGATGTACTTGGCCTATTATATTGGTAAGAACTGGGAGGTTAATCCTCATTTCATGGATATGCGTTATATTCGTGAGCAGGACGGTAAGTATATTGTTCTCAAGAGGAATGGGGATAGTAATCCGGAGTATTTCGGCACTTTTGATAATCTTGATGATGCGAAGCGTGAACGTGATATTTGTGTTGCTTGCAATTGGGATTTGGATGTGATTGTTGAATTTGGAGATGTTATTGAGGTATAAATTTATGATTCCACCTGAGATTACAAGGGATTTGCAGAATGGTATGGGATTGGAGGAGTGTTTGATTAAGCATAATACTAATCTCAAAACGTTAATGACTAACCCGTATACGTTTACTAAGGAGTTGAATGATGAGACTAAGTATATTGAGAAGTCTGGTCGAAAATGGTATGTTAAACGGAGAGTCAATGGTAAGACTAAGTATTATGGTTATTATCGTTGCTTGGAGGATGCGCAGCGTGTCCGTGACCGGATAATTGAGTTGGATTGGAAACAGTCCAAAGTCGATAGTGTCTGTAAAGAGTTGGGGATTGAACGTATTCCGAGCAAGAATGAGGGGAGATATTATGAATCTTGAAAAGGCATGGAAGAATTTTTTAGAAGAGATATTAATTAATGGAGAAATGCATGTTAAAGATGATGGTGATGTACTATTAGAGTCATTGATTAATCATTGTTTCATTGACAATGCATTAAAACAGTTTGGCGGTCAAAATATTACAACAAAAATGTTCCTCGATATGATTAAGCAAGGAGTATTTAATGTTAAAGGATATCCTGTGAAGGATGTTGCATTGTATGATTATGTGACTTCACTTGACAATCCTGAGATTATTGAAAATATGAATCTGGACGGGTCAGCGAAATTCACTTATACATATCCGAATAGGATATTCCGCATGGGTTGTGATGATGCAGCAGCATCAGTTGACCAGTTCGAATTAATGATTAAAAGATTATGTGTGCGTGAGGGGTATGTTGGAAGCAACCGTGCAGTTGCAAACATTTACTCCGCACCAAAGGATTATACTATGGATGATATTCCATGCCTGCAAATATTACAGGCCACGATCCGTAATGATGAATTAATCCTGCATTGCTATTTCAGGTCAAACGATTGCTACGGAGCATTTGTTTCTAATATGTTGTTTTTGAATTATCTTGGTTTGAAGCTTGTTGACCGTTTACGTGGGGATTATCCTTCGTTATCGTTTAAAGGGATTTCATACACCAGTTCATCCTTGCATATTTATCAGGGTGATTTTGATGCTGCCAAGAAAGTTGTCGGATTAGGTGATTAAAAATGAGACATATTGATTGCAAACACTACATAGCCAATGGTGACTTATTAATTGGTGCACCTGCAAGAATGGGGAAAACTATAAGCAAAGGATACTGCACCAAACATGATGAATTATACTATTGTGATGGAGATGACTGCCCATACTTAAAATATCAGAACGATGAACTTGAAGTTAGGATGATATTGATCGGAGTTTCGGTTTATTATCATAAACTATTCTGGGATGAACTGGCCATTAAAGCCAGTGAGTTTCTGGATGGTTTGAACAGTCTGACCGGTTTGGGTGAGAAGATATGCAATGATTTGGAGGTAATTGAATGATGTATGATGATAACAAGCCGAAATACTGTATAGATTGCTTCTATTATGAAATAAAATGTGGTCTTGGACGTTACTGCAATTATCATCACAAGGAAATAAACAAGAACAGTGATGGTTGGTTGGAAAAGGCTTGTAATAACTTTGCATTGGCCGTATATGCTGAGGTTGATGTTTCAGGAACCGGTTATGAATCTGAAATCCTGAACCGTCTGACTGGTGAACAGTATGGTGTCAGAGGCACAATCAAACTCCTGAATAAGTTATATTATGAGAATCAGCGGTTGAATGTTCATGTTGAAGCATTGGAAACCATAGCCAGTTTACCGAAAACAACTGATGAGGAAAGGCTATTGTATACCATCAAAGAGTTAGAGAAGGAAGTTGAGTTTAGGAAGGATTATCAACGTGGTTTGGAGGATAAGATTAGACGACAAAAGGATATGATTAGGAGGTTAGAAGGAAAATGATTGGAAGATACAGTGTCGAAGAAGGCATCCTATTGGATAGGGGCATGCCTGTCACTGACATGACAAAGTTTGATGATGTTGTTCGTCTCCTTAACAGTCAGGATGCAAAGATTAAACATCTCACTGACAAGCTCGAATATTTGCAAGGACATTGCATGGAACATGCTAATGGCTTGTTGAAACGCCATATGTTATGTTTGATTAATGAGAACACAATGTTGAAGCAGGATATTCTTGACAATGAGATTAAAGAGAGTCATGTTTATCAGTTAAAATTGTTAAGAGAGGATTTAGGTTTTGATACAAGTTTCGAGCAAAGGTTACGTGATAATCCGATGCCGACAAAGACATTAACAGATGAAATGGAGGAGAGAAAATGACTGATGTAACTATTCAAAATGACTTGACATACCTGTTCCTGCAATGGTTAGGCTGGGACTATAATTTCTGGACTGCGATATTCGCAGATATTATCCTGATGGTATCATTGTTTACAATTATTTTTGTAATCGGTTTTATTGGTTTATGGTTTGACTGGTGGTAATAATGACTGAACGATACAGGATGGAAACAATCAATGATATAATGTTGCCGTTCATTGTGGATAATGAATCTGCAAAGAAAAACGGTAAAACAACATCATATCATACCTATGAAACTCATAAGAAAGAGAAATGCTTGGAATTGGTGGATTTGTTGAATGATTATCATAACAATGACCAATTCAACAGAAGACTTATATTGGCGTATAAATCGATAATTGATGATATTGATAATGAAATAAGACTCAATGGTACTATCTCAAAAGAAAGATTTTGGGAAATAAAGGATTATTGGGCTACAAAAATGTTCAACGGAGAGATTTAAATGACTGAATGTGCAATCTGTGGGATGCCAATAGAACATATGGCTCATTTCGTAGTGTATGATGAAGAAACATTATGTATGAGTTGTTATGAGAGAATAACTGAATTTAGGGAGGATTTAGAATGAGTGAAAAATATAAGGTTACAATTAATGATTTGTATTATGAATTAGGGAAGTTAATTGAAAATGGAGATGGAGATAAACCAATTAAATTAAGTGTTAATTGGGATAAATGCGACCATCTACAAAATTTAAGAGCATATAGTACAGATTATACTGGTTGGCTTTTGTTAATGGGATATGATTAAAATGATTAAAAGATATTTCGAAAGAAGCTGGGAAGGTGAATATTATATCTTCGATTCCGAAACAATCACTGAAAAAGAATTCGATGAGAAAGTCAAATATGAGGATTATCATGCATTTGAGGATAGTATGAGTGGAAGTGAAGTTGTGGATAGGATGAACATGCTTCATGAAGAGAATATGGCCTTGAAGCAATCAGATAATCTCACTGATTGTGAAACCACAATCTTAAACTTGAAAGAGGAATTGGATTATTATAAAACTAAATCAGCAACTCTTGAAACTGGCTTAATCCAAGACCAAAGAAGATGTCATCGAGCGAAAAACGCAAGTGTATCGAGATGGGGGCATTATGTATTAGATGAAAACTCATTGAATGATTTTCACCAGAATACCTTGAAGCCAATCATTGATGTTTGTATGAAGTATAAGATTCCGATCCAGAAACTTCCTGACGTATTGGAAGAGTATATTGCTTATGATAATGAAGAGTATTTGGAGAAGTTACGGAATCAATATTAAAGGTGCTTTTATGGTTAATGATAAGGTTGTTTGCAGGAGTAAGGTTATTTCTGATTTGGAAGACCCAAGGGGTTGGACTATCAGGAATAATCCACATCCAAATATGTTTGTTGATGACCCAACGGATGAGGATGATTGGAGGAACTGGCATGAATGGGATGACCGTAGTTATAAGTCAATTGTTTGTCATATGTGCATAAAAAGGGCAAGGATTGGCTCAGGGAACTGCTTAGATGGAGGCCCATATTTCATTTGTCTGCCAAAAGATGTCCGAGAAGGCAAAGTACCTTATAAGAAACCAGTAATAACCAAACAATCAACACTGATGTGATAATGATGAGATATGAAGTTAAAAAAGATATTGAGAATGATTGCCTGACAATCGAAGACAAACAAGGGTTATTAACTAACAGTTTCGGCAGTGAACAATTAATACTATCACCGATTGAAGATGCAGAACCAATCATTGACAGATTACAATTCCTTGAATGCTACGCCAAGGAACTGGAAAGCCACCTCGAATATGAGGGATGGACTGAAAAGGATTTCAAAGATACAAGAGAGGAATTGGAGTTGAATATGGAATGATATTATTGTTTAATTATATCTACATAATCCTTGCAATACTCATCATATTAGTATTCTGCTATGGATTATTCAAAAGGGAGATGTGAAAAGATGTTAAGGAAGTTGGAGCAACGGTTCAGGCATTGCTGTATGAACTGCGAACATTTCGAACCATACGGGGTTGTCTATGAAGGTGAAGTTGACTGTGAATTAGATGATGGTCGCACCTTGGATAAGGAATATTACTGGGATTATCATGAAGAGAATGATTGTGAACATTTCAAGTACACTTACAGGAAATGGAGTGATTACAAATGAATAATCATAATGGTTGCAAGTATTACCATGCCAACGACGACATAGGTCTATTATACATTAAGGAGGTGAAAAAAATGATGGCTGAGAAATCCAATAAGGAAATTGTTAAAAACTTAAAAGCAAGTATAGAATACCGGAGCAAGCATAAGATGTTCATTGAGGAATTCTTATATGCTGTAAGAAGATATTTTTTAGAGAAATATGATTTCCGTGTCAATACAGTAACTGGCGTCGAATGGTTTGGAGTTGAAAAGAACATCCATTACTATTATGGTGGTGATACGATTATTGATACTGATTTCGAATTCACTTCTGAGGTTTTGTATGATTTCTGCAAAGAATTCGGTTGCGAGTTTGAACACACGTCCTGTGATGGTAGCAGATATATCTTCACTTTCAAAGATGTGGATATGAGTAATGGTTTTATTATTGGGTGATGGTTGATGGCTGAGAAAGTGATGTATATCTGTGGTTTATCCATGGAGATGGAATTGGCTGAGGAAATGGGTTGGATTGGCAAATGTAAAGGTTGCCAGTATGCTGGCAGGAGATACGATGACAATCAAATCTATTGTGAGAAAAAAGGAAAGAAAATAGGACAAAGAGAGAATTGCAAAGAATGGGTGGTGAATCATAGATGATGGAAAAAACAAAATTGATTTTCAAGAATGATGTAATGGAGGGCTATGTTCATTATATTAACTTTAAAAGAGATTTTAGTGGAGCATTAGAAGTATTTAAAAAATATATTCTCCCAGTAGGTGTTAACATAGGTATTGATGCTAATAATGATTGGTTAATATTGTCTTTCAGTTATGATACTAAAGAGGAAGATTATCTTCAAATATTGGAACATGAATGGGATATGGTAACACAATTCCTGAAGGAAGAACACATTCAGTTTGCTTATCCTACATGGTATGATGATTGGAGCATGGTTATACCTATTGATGATTTCGTGGAATGGGTGATTAAGAAATATGTTTTAGAGGGTAAGGTAGAATGAATTTTATTTTTTTCTATTTATTCATTTTCTTACCTGTTGCAATAACCGTAATGATGATTGTATCAGGGGAATATAATACAAGGTGATAATGATGACTGTTAAAATAGACAAATATGCATTAAGGGAATACAAGGGCAATTATTATGTCTTCAATAGGGCTGATGGGGGCAGGATTGTGCTTATTGAAGGGGTGTCAGAAGAGTTTGGTGAAATGTTAGGTGAAGCTATCTTGAAAGAATTGAACACTGGAAAATACGAGGATGATTCGGATGACTAAAAGATTTGCATTGGATATTAGTGAGGATAATGCAGTATCCTTTAAAGATATTAACGATGGGAAAGTATTATTGTATTTAAAATTTGATACAATGGAGAATGCAGTGAAATGCAAGATGCTTTAAAGTATCAATACAATTTAATGAACACTCTCTATGTAGATAATATTACAAAGCAGATACAGATTGATTTCCTGCAAGACGAAAACAAGCATATGAAAAATGTATTGGAGGAAAATAAGAAGTTGAAAAAAGTATTATGGGAAGCTGAAACTGAATATATTCACGAGAGATATTATGATAATCCTATTCGTGAAGAAGAGAGTATAAATGAATTAAAAGTAGATTTTAAGCGAGGTTATTGGAATGACTGAAATA
>Ga0310690_10004350_pt1 | contig 20162 bp, 17 predicted proteins | sample AusTroGonzalo_MG_2_FD_207661 | JGI IMG/M metagenome (GOLD analysis project Ga0310690, IMG submission 207661) | Bovine rumen microbial communities from tropical cattle in Woodstock, Queensland, Australia - Gonzalo_04 (v2) (version 2) | ecosystem: Host-associated > Mammals > Digestive system >...
GACCCCCAAATTTATCGGGAAGACCCATAGAGTAGCGACGGCTCACCCCGAATTCTTGAATCAAGAAGAGCACATCAGTTTGTGTGATTTTAAGAACTTTTCCGTTCATGATCTTATCGCCTTCCTTAAGTGTATAAGACACTCCCGGATTTTTGGTTTCAGCGAGGATAGCCACCGGCTCCTCGGCTTCCCAAATAATACCCACCAATTCAACCTGGTCGATGTTGATGCCTTCTTCGACCAAGCCCTTGATTTCAACAAAAGGATCACGACGACCAAACGAGCTGTACGTCACGCGGTCTTCGTAAAGATCGGAGAGAGCACTCCCAACAGGTTTCTTCCCCTGAGTAAGCTTTTCACCACGTTCTTGATCAACCTTCTTCAAACGCTCAATCTGAACGGCAGAAAGTTCATCGGAAAAACTAACAGCACGTCTATTCACATAACCAATCTTGTTTCCAAATTGCACCTTACGATAAAGGCCGTTCAAGTCCATGTTGACGAGACGATCACCAAAGACAACACGCTGCATGACCTGAGCCTTGTCGTTCGGGGCCGCAAAAAATTCAGTTTCATCAGCGACAACAATGAGTTCACGCACAACCGGACGCAAATGGAACGTTTGCACACTGGAAATAAGTTTCTTGCTTTCCGCTTCGTAAGATTTCACGAAATCAGAGAACTCAGGAACACGATTAGAAGAATTCATCCAATTGCGGGTGTAAATACCGTTCGGACGAGCGCTCCAATAAACAAAGCCATCACCAAGAACAGCCCTTTCGGAAGTCTGCAAGATGAGAGCACCTTCATGCACCAGAATTGTCGGGTTAGCCCTGACAGCAAGCTGGATATTCAAGCCATTGGCATCCCAGAACACAGAATTAACAAGAGAACCCGAGCCAATCTTGAAAACCGGAGATTTTTCAGGTCCCTTGATGGAAACCGTAATGACGTATGAGCCACTCACATTCGAGACTTTATCTATGCTCAAAGGCGTATTGGTAACCAAGCGGAACTGTTCCATGCCAGAGCCGATGATGACCGTCATTTCCTTTAATCCCGGCAACAACGCCGAGGAGGAAGTGACGACTTCGTTCTGCATAGCGGCTTTTCCAGCCTGCTTTTCGGCGGCCTTCTGTTCAGCGGCTAAACGTTTAGCCTCTTCACGAGCCGCCTTTTCTGCAGCAATTTGATCGAGACGAGCCTGTTTTTCCGCAGCTTTGCGCTCCGCTTCCGCCGCCTTTCTGTCAAGAGCGGCCTGCTTTTCGGCAGCTTTCTGTTCTGCCGCAAGTCGTTTTTCTTCTTCGCGGGCGGCCTTTTCGGCAGCAGCCTTCTTGCTTGCAAATAGTTTCGAAAGCGTCCAAGACTTAGCGTTCTTCGAATCAAACTTCAAAAGGAAATTTGACTTATCAAGTGCGATAGGATTCTTGTCGCCCGTGATAGACGATCCTACCTGCATTTCGATTTTCAAGAAATTCATTCCACGATAAGGTTCCTTGAAAACCCTCATGGAACGCACCAGCGAAGAAGACTGATCGACATCGTAATTTCCGACGCCCAAGGCAAAATCTGTTTCAGAAAAGCCCACAGTCAACTTGTTTGAAGCATTATCGTATTTTTGGAAGAATGTCGGCAAATCCTTTTCCGATGCGAACTGGAATTCCATCTGGCAGGTTTTTGCACAATTTAAACGGACATCCTTAATAAGCGCGGCCTGCAAAGCCACGGTACTAGATAACAGCATAAGAAGGAACTTGCATTTCATTATTTGCCAACCTTCTTGGATGTATATGTGGTCAAGTTGAAATTCACCGACATGGTAATCGGAGTCCAACCGTGAGTTTCAGCCTTCTGCACTTCGGCAGCAATGCCCGAATAGCGAGAAAGCCTCAAGTTCGTAATCGCAGTCGGATAGTTGAAATTCGCAATTTCAGCAAACAAATATCCGAGCATGTGATAACCAGAATTGACGGCAATGGAATAGCGGTTTTCCGTATAATGTTCCCTTTCGGAACGACCTTCTGGATTGAACTTCTGGATTTGTACCCCAGAACTGCGAATCACGGAATACAAATCCTGCAAACGCAGCGGAACCTTTTCCTCTTCCGGGAACATTTCCTTCAATTTCTGGAAATCCTTTTCGGCCTGAACAATCTGCATTTCAAGTTCTGCAACACGATGCTTCTTGGAATTAATCTTGTCAAGTTCAGTCTGTGCCGTTTTCAACTGGCTTTCCAAATTTTCCTTTTCCGCAACAAACGGTTCCCACAAATAAGTATAAACGCAATATCCGCCTAAAAGGATAATGAATGCAACGACAATCGCATAAACGGTTTTCTTGTCTTTCAAATCTACATTAAGAGCGCCCATATCAACCCTCCTCAGCAAAGTCGCGTTTGAGTTCAACTTTGAGCGTAAAGCTGTAAGCCTCGTCGCCACTGACTTTCGTCGTGGAAATGGTCACCAGCGAAACCTTTGCTATGCTAGATTGCTTTTCGAGCTTGACCATGTATTCGGCCACTTCGGAAAAGTCAAACGTCGTGCCCCTCATTTCGAGGTTGAATTCACCAACCTGCGATATACTCATGAGCCACATATTCGGAGGCAATACCGAAGAAATGTTCTCGAACAGGACCACCCAACGTTTTTTGCTAACTTGGATGGACTTGAGCGCATTTATTTTCGTATTGATGATAGACTGGCTTTTTTCTAGTTCACTGATTTTAACCAACAACGGACGTTGACGATTAACTTCTGCACGCACAGCTTGTAATTCAGCATTCTTGCTAGAAATCGTTTCCAATGTATAAGCATAAAGGAACAAACCAGCAACAATCGCGACAATCAGGATAATGGTAGGCCAGACAATACGTCGGTCAGTTATCCAACTCAAGTCCCTTTGCTTCTTGCGATGTTCGCCTGGCAAAAGGTTGATGGTAATTGCAAGCGCCTTAGCGCCTTTACTATTCTTCGTAGCCATTAGAACTTCCTCATTGCAAGTCCCAAAGCCGGGGCATAAATGTTAGACAGAGCAATGGACATGCCTTCTGTACCGACCACGCTAGCATCGCACTCCACTGCGCGGAACGGATTCACGGTATCCGTCTCGACTCCCGTTTTCTCAGCAATATAATCCAAAAGCCCAGGAACCGCGGCACCGCCACCACCAATCAAAATCTTTTCAAGCGGACGCGAATCTTCCGCAGAAGAGTAATAGCGAATGCCGAACGTGATTTGCGACATCAGTTCTTCAAAAGCGACCTTCATTGCATCTTCAAGGACCGATATGGCCACGTTGTCAATCACCTTCAAATCGTTCTTTTCGAACATCTCGTGACATTTTTCGGCGGGAATATCAAGACTAGATGAAAGTTTGTTTATAATGACATTCAGCGAACCACCATTCATGGATCGAACTGAATGGAACGTTCCGTCTTGAACAAAGCCTGCGCTCATTTTGTTGTCACCAATATTGAAGATAGCCGTTGTCTTCTTGCGGTCTTCTTCTGACGCGGTTGCGACAAAAGCATTTATCAACCCGAAGATATCGACATCCAATGCAGACAGCTTAATGCCCTTGCGTGTAAAGAACTGCGACCACGACTCCAGCATCGAGTTCTTTGCGGCAACAACATTTACTTTGACTTCATCGCCTTCGTGACCGACGACCTCGTAATCCAGAACGTTGTCCTGATCATCAAACGGCGGACGGCTCTGGGCAGTCTGAACGATAATTGCATCTTCATTACCGTTCTTTGGAACCTTGACCGAAAGGCGATCCACTAGCACACCACCTTCGCCAGCACCGCAGTTCACCGATGCCACAACATCCACATTATCATCTAATTCGTGGCGAAGCATCAACTTGGAAAAAGCTTCGCCAAGCATGTCGAAGCCATCCTTCTCTTTCTTCGCATCATTGTCGAGAACTTCACCGGATTCGCGCCTCTGGATAATACCATTGATGATGGAACCCGCAGGTACGGGTTCGAGATCAACCTCGCGCACAATCCTCTTACCGTTCGCATCGTGATAGACCTTAACATACTTGATGCTGTAATGACCAACATCAATGCCAACAGTCTCACGCTCTCCGCGAATTCTAGCAATTAAACCTAAAGCCAAAATTATACTCCGATAGGAAACAATACTATGTAAATTCTACTTTTATAAACACCGAATGTCAAGCGAAAAAAAGCACAAAAACGCATAAATCTAAGATATAACGCCATTTAGCCCCATTTTTTTCGTCTTTGTCTTGCGATTTACCTCAAAAATGTACTGCAAAATGTGTTCCTGGGTCCATGCATACGTCCCTGTAAACATCGCAGAGACCGAATAATACATCGGAAAATTGGAATTTCGATGCCCCAAATTGTTCAATATTTTCACATCGACGTTCTGTTCACCGAACGTCGGAAGTTCAAACGTGATGGATATTTTCTGGTCCGGCTTAAAATCTATAGGAAGTCCAAGCAAAAGACCACCAGCAGAAATATCATAAAGCATACCAGAACACGTATCCCCGTTTTCAAGTCTAACCTCGACAGGGAAATCGACGACCTCACGAATCCACTTACGCAATTGTTCCTTGTCCAACTGTTCACTGTGGTTAAAGACAATCTTGTCTGAAGTCGCAGAAATAATGGGGAGCCACGTAGAATACACGGCATCGTTCATACGGGTCCAGCGGACCAGCACCCGCATTCCTACGGGATTCTTAGAAATTGCTTCAAGGCCTTCAACGTGAACGCTCCAATTCTTTTCAGAACGTTCTAGGATTACAGAACGCTTGATGACTCGAAAGTCCTCGAATTCCAAATCGATGCGATCACCTTCACAGAACTGCCTTGTCGAGCAGACCATCGTCAGAGGATTGGCCCCCGTAAAGCCCATCTTGGTCCGCAAAGAAGCGACGGCATCCAAAGTCTCGTCGCGAACGGACATCACATTACGGACTCGGTAAAATTCTTTCACCGCCGTTTCAAAAAGCATGGAAGAATTCAGCACGGCATCCTTGTTTTCGAACTTGGATGTTCGCACCAACTTCTCCAGTGTACGCACTTCCTTTGGCGTAAATTCAAACGCCTTGATCTTTTCGTTAAAGGCATCCGTACCGAACATGACCTCGTTTTCACGACGGTTGTACATCAGCTGGATTTCAATCAGCACTAGAGCCACAAACGGAAGAATCGGAAGAATGTAATACTGGAAAAACTTCCAGACTTCTTGAAATACGCCAGTCATCGACCCCTCGCCAAATTACAACTCCGTCCAAACGCTGTTGATGTAAGTTGCAAGGATAGACGACGGAAGCGTCTTGCCCACCAACGGAGAATTGCACACATGACCGGCAAAATCACCTTCGACGACCACGTGCGGTCTATCCGGAGCAAAGACGACAACGTTATCTGTTGCAGGTACAGACCCCACCAAACGGGCAGGAGCGGTCGAAAGAAGTTCAATCGCACGAGATTCGCCCACACGTTTGACAAGCTTGTTCCAAATAGCGGGAAGCGCGACCTCCAATGACAGTGCACCCGGCACGGAATCCTCGAAATTCACGACGGTGTCCTGACGGAGCACCGGCGTATGGTTCATGCTGATGGCATCAACCGTCCCGTCGGCAACGCCCTGCCACAAGGCTTCGCGGTCCGCCGCCGAACGGATGGGCGGCAAAATGTGGTACGCGGAATCCAAAGTTTCAAGGCAGGAATCGTCCAACAGCAGGTGGTAGAGTCCCACGTCACAGGTGACATCAATGTTGTTCTTACGGGCATTGCGGACAAGTTCGAGCGTTTCACCGCAAGTCACTTGTTTGAAATGTACCGGCACTTGCAAGAACCGAGCCATTTCAAGAATCGTATAGGCGGCAATCGTCTCTGCAATACGAGGAATGCCCTTCATACCTAGCATGTCGGAATAAGCGCCCTCGTGTACACAACCGCTGTGGCGGAGCGTCTTGTCCATCGGTTGGAAGAAGAAACGCTTGCCCGTCATCTTGCCGTATTCCATCGCAAGGCGAATGAAGCGGGAATGCGGAATCACGCCGTTTCCATCGCCAAAACCGGCAACACCGGCTTCAGCAAGTTCCACCATTTCAGCCAAACTATCGGTTCCAAAGCCTTTGCTGTAAGCGCCAAGGAACTTTATATCAAATTCGCTTTCGCCAAATTCTTCGGACTTGAAGCGATTGACCATGGCAGTAAACTTGTCCGCATCGTCAATCGGATTTGCGGCACTTTCGTACAAACCACCGTAAAATCCGCCTTTGTGCATGGCTGCAAAGCCATCGAAAAACGTATAAACGTCATCGCGAAGCGGTTCCATGAAATCAAGACCAAGCCCAAAAAGAGCAGGCATGACAAGAGCGCCCTTGCAATCAAATTCTGTCGTTTCCACATTTTTGCAAGCGTTCAGACAAACTTCACGGCGGTGTTCAAAAGACGTTCCGTTCCAAAACTTCGCATTTTTCAGAACGACATTCGAGACACGACCCTTACAAGGTTTACGCATTTTCATTGTTGCGACCTCCAGCCAAAAGGAAGAGAACGGCCATACGGACTGCAACACCGTTGGTCACTTGATCAAGAATAACAGAATGTTCGCCGTCGGCGATGTCGGAATCGAGTTCCACGCCACGATTGATTGGCCCCGGATGCATGATGATGACCTTGTCCTTAGCGCAGTCCAAGAGTTCCTGCGTAATGCCGAACGTATTGCGGTATTCGCGCATGCTCGGAAGAAGCGCGTCGTCCATGCGTTCTTTCTGCAAACGGAGAGCGATGATAGCATCGGCGTTTTCTACAGCCTTTTTCACATCAGGTTCCCACATCACGTGATTCATGAGGTCCGTGTTACGCGGCACCAAGGTCGAAGGTCCACAAAGCGTCACATGGGCGCCCATCGTTGACATGCCCCAGAGATTACTGCGAGCCACACGGCTGTGGCGGATGTCGCCAATAATCGTCACGTTCTTGCCTTCAAGCGTCCCCAGTTTTTCTTCAACCGTCAGCATGTCGAGGAGAGCCTGCGTCGGGTGTTCATGAGCGCCGTCGCCAGCGTTTACGATAATTGCGTTGCTGTTATCTGCAAGGAACTTCGGCACGCCGGTTCCCTTGTGACGGACAACCACGATATCAATCTTCATCGCTTCGATGTTACGGAGCGTATCGACAAGCGTTTCGCCCTTCTTGACGCTGGAGTTTGAACTCGTGAAGTTCACCGTATCGGCGGAAAGACGTTTCTCGGCAAGTTCAAAGCTTGTACGCGTGCGAGTACTGTTCTCGAAGAACAAGTTCACGACCGTCATGCCCCGAAGGCTCGGCACCTTCTTGACCGGGCGTTCGAGAATTTCGCGGAACTGTTTTGCATGGTCCAGAATCAGACGGATATCATGCTTGGACACTCCGCGAAGTCCAAACAAGTGTTTAATTTCCAAAGCGCTCACTTTACGCCTCCACTTCTACGAGATAAACGGAATTTTCTTTGTCAATCGGGTCAATCAACACACGGACTTCCTGATTCTTTGCCGTCTCGACTGTAAGACCGACACAGTCGGGCGCAATCGGAAGTTCGCGGTGGCCTCTATCCACAAGCACGCAAAGGCGAATCGCCGCCGGACGACCGAGATCCAAGATGGCACGCATGGCGGCAAGCGAAGAACGGCCCGTATAAAGCACATCATCTACAAGAATAACCGTCTTGTTCTCAACCGAGGCAGGCATTTCGGTAAACCGCATTTCGGTCGCCACCTTCTTGCGGTAGTGGAAATCGTCACGGTAGAACGTCGCATCAAGGCTACCCATTTCGATGGGCTTTCCAAACTTCTGGGAAAGGCGTTCCGTGAGTTTTTTTGCCAGCGGGATACCGCGGCTTGCCATGCCTAGGACAATCATATTATCCGCAGACGGATGCATTTTCGCAATCTTTGCAGCCATTTCATCAAGCGCAAATTCCATCGTCTGCGCCGTGAGAAGTTCACTTACTTTTTTGCAGTTGTCGTTCATAATAGTAGTAGGAAGTAGACAGTAGGAAGTTATTAGTGGTTAGTAAACAGTGGTTAGGTATTAGACGAAAGAAAGCGTCATCCTGAGCGTAACGTAGTGAAGTCGAAGGATCCAGAGCATTTCATACAGCATACCCTATTCATGTACACCACGAATCTAGCTTTTTTTTCGTTTATTGGAGTGCAGATTCTAGAGTTCACCATTGATTCTTGAACTTTATCAATCTTTGACGCAACGGACAGAATAAGCCGATTTTTGAACATATTTCCCAATTATCTCAGCCGTACCTCCTCCAGCAGACAACTCTAAGGTATGAACCCGATATACATCACTTCCAAACGCATAACCTCGTGTAGAACTTACAAAAAAAGCATACAACTCCATTTTCTCAAAATCTCCCGTAAAGTCACAGCCGCCTCCCCCAAGTGCAGAAAAACCGAAATCATCCGAGCCACCGCACGGGATTTTTTCATTTTCAACCCAAATTTCGTCACACCATCCATCTGGTGATTTTAAAAGTTTTCCAGCATTCGCCCACCTGTAATTATTTTCTTCAGCCAAAGGCTCTCCCACGAGATCGAGCATTATTTCAAATTCTTCTAAGCTAGGCAAATGCCACCCTTCGGGGCACACCCCTCGAACAGGATAGTCAGGATTGCATTTTGTCTCAGAATATATATCGATATCATCTCCGCAATCCTTTCCATCCGTAGAAAATATAGCAGCACTGTCCATAGCAGCGCTCCACGTATAAAGACGTCCATACAGATCGCAATTTTTTGAATTATTTTTATAACAAAAACTCTTAGCCGATCCCTCATGATAGCTGTAATTCAAGTTTTCAGCCATCCACCACTGATTCCCAATTTTCACTGTTTTGTAAGTCTGACCATCACGAACATCCTCCAGCACCGAATATTCAATTCGGCTTTTAGATTTTGCAATAGAGGATTCATCGTCACCACAAGACGTTAAAAACACTGTAGTAAAGCAAACCAGGAAGAACCAAAAACGGAAATATTCTCTTTCGAACATAAGCAACCTTTTTTTGCAATAGTAGCTAATTCAGCACCTCCGCCACACGCACTTTCAAACAATTACCTATATTAAAGCGGTAAATTCAACAACTCCAAGGAGATTTTTATGTTCAACCAGCTCGACAAACCGCAGGCAGGCGAAACAATCGCCATCATGAAAACCAACCACGGCACGATGAAGCTTCGTCTTTTCGAAGAAATCGTCGGTGAATGTGCAACAAACTTCATTGAACTTGCAAAGCAAGGCAAATACGATGGCGCTCCGTTCCACCGCATTATCAAGGACTTCATGATCCAGGGTGGCGACTTCACCCGCAAAAACGGTACAGGCGGTCACGCCGCACAGGGTCCGGGTTCTACAATCGGCGACAAGTACGACAGCCGCCTCACCCACGTCCGTGGCGCTCTCAGCTGGGCAAAAACAGCCATGCCACACAGCATCGGCAGCCAGTTCTTTATCGTTCACGGCAACAACGTGCACTTCCTCGACCACGACCAGTGCGGCCCGGGACCGGCTGACGGTTACTCCGTGTTCGGCCAGCTCTACGAAGGCTTCGAAGTGCTCGACGAAATCGCCGGCGTGCAGACCGACCGAATGGACCGCCCCTACGATGACGTGATTATCGAAAACGTCACGATTGAAAAGGCTTAGTAGCGGTGAGCGATGAGCAATGAGGTCGGTGCTACGCACCTTTGAGCAAAGCAAAAAAAAACTCAAAGGTCCCTTTGGGACCGAGCTCATACCTCAAAGCGACCAAAGGAAGCGTCCTCATAACCAAAGTGAAAAAAAATTCATTTTTTTCACTTTGCACCCTTGACACGTGCAATTATTCATTCTATATTTGTGCGCGTCCTCGGGGTTATAGCTCAGTTGGTAGAGCGCCTGCATGGCATGCAGGAGGTCAGGAGTTCGACTCTCCTTAGCTCCACTAAAAAAAAGACTCGCTAAAGCGGGTCTTTTTTGATTCTAAATTTTTTAACAACAAATAATTGCATTTTCTACAAACATTTTCATCATTATAAAATAATATTTTTGTATTTTTTTACGCGCTATGGATAGGCTTAAAAAAATTTCATCTATTTTATTTACTGTCGGGAGCGTTTTAAGCTTTGCCGATACAGGCTCGAACACCGTTTGCGACGCCTCCAGAATGGACGCATTCGCTTATGACGATTGCATCGCGGCACAGCGAGGTGCAAAAATCGACAACACGGACTTTTCCGAAAGGACCGCACCTCCCGCAGAACTCATTTCACCATCTTACGTCGAACCATTTTCTTACGATCCGTTCCAACGGGATGCCTATTTAACGTCCTCGTTTGGCGAGAACCGTGGCACGCGCTACCATGCCGGAATCGACTACTCCACGCAGATGGAAGAAGGCTGGCCCATTTTCGCTCCCGAAAACGGAGTCGTCAAGGAAGTTAAACTTTCCCCGTTCGGCTACGGCAAAGTATTGTTCTTCGAAGGCAACAGCGGAAAGACCTGGGTATTCGCCCACCAAAGCAGTTTCCCGCAGTCCATCGAAAATCTCTTAAAACAAAAGCAATACTCCACCAAGAGTAACGATGTTTCCATCAAGCCGAACATTCGTTTCCGCAAAGGCGACACGCTCACGTACTCTGGCAGCACCGGCATCGGGAACCCGCACCTGCACCTTGAGGTCCGCCTGAACAAAGACGATGTCACCTCCCCCTGTGGGCTTGGAGTCAAATGCCTCGATACCATAGCACCGCAGATTTTCGGAGTTGCCGTATGGCAAGGCAACAATATCGCTTTGACCACCGACGAAGCTCTCCGCGAAGGTTGCGTCGAAACGCCTGTCAAGAACGAATTTAACTTGTCCATGGCAATAAAAATTGCAGACTACAGCCGCGAACCCAAAGAGAATCCGATGTCGATACGCCGCATTGAATTGTGGCGATATGACGACAAGATTTACAGCAAAGTCATGGATGAACTCAGCTACAAGAAGATGATTGACATCCGCAACGAACTGCTTTGGGCAGAAGAAGCGGACACAGCAGGCGACTGGCATTACATCAACGCGAAGATTGGCCCTATATCCAAATACAGGCTTGAAATTGAAGACTTTAGCGGTCACACCATCAGGCGCGAATTCAGTTTCCACCCTTCGTGCAGAAAGAACAGTCCCTTCATGCTCACCAAATACCAGAACACCCCTGTTTACACGTTCTTGAGCAAGAGCATGTTGGACATTTACCGTTGCGAATCGGGATACAAGTTTACGGCACTCGACATAAACGAACAAGTCATCAGCGATGACCTTTGCAAGATATTCGACCATAACAAACTACTCCCTATCGGAAAAGTTGTAGAAGTATTCCCCACCACAAGATTTATCAGATATAGCGCCGATGCGGCTGCAACAGGAACAGGGCGTAGCGTAAACGAACTCATCGCCATACATGCCTTCACCGGATACCAGAACAACATCAACTGGTTTACGCAAATCGGTGACGTAAAAATCACGCAAAAAATTTCAGGCATTCCATCGGTCACAGATACCACCCTCCGCACACTCGCCATCACGCGCAATCAGACCGACAGCGTGAACTATTTCGAATTCCATCCGAAGGGATTGCAGTTCCACGGCAAATGGAACGTCTGCATCGACAACCCCAACAACCCAGCCCCGCTTTACTGGCTCGGAGAAACAACACGCAGATGGTTCTACTTCGACAAGCAGACTGGCACAAGCAACCGTTGTGCATCAACAAACGAACTTCGAGACATCGCAAACATTTCCGACAACGAAGGAATCACGCTAGGGTTCCCTTACTGGTCCGCCGCCTACGTTGCTGGAGTTCACCAAGTGGCATTGAAAATCCCGGTATTCTCTAAATACGCAGGCATCCCGGACGGAAACGCCATCACCGTCAAGTACGGCAAAAAGTGGATAGCCGCCGAATACGATTCTGAACCGCGAGAAATCGTAATTCTTGGAGAAGCTTTGCCCGAAGCAGACGAATCCATTACGATTCAAATCGTCGATGAATTAAAGCGGAAAACGACAAAAACAATCGTAGTTCCAGGAATTTAAAAATTTTATTCGATTATAGAATTGCCCCAAGGAGATTTTATGCACGCCTTGAAACTCGCACCGTTTATAGCCCTCATGGCAGCGTTTGGATTTATCGCTTGTGATGATAGCAGTTCCAGTTCTAGCAACGGGACTTCTTGTAAAGTGCTATCACAAGAACCGCTTGTTATAGAAACAGTCCAAGAGGGTGTAAAGTCCGAAACAACCTTCAAGTTAGAAGGGAACAAAGTCATCGAAACAATAAAAGCAGACCGCGATATTCCCGAAGAAGTTTGCAACAGCTATAAAAACGATTCCGATTACGGGGATATAGAATGCAATAAAAATACCGTCACGACGACAAGCAAGGACGAGCTTAGCAAAAATGAATTCGAAACTTTAAAGAACCAAGCAATAAATTCTTGCAAGGCATTGAACGACTAAAGTTCAAACTACAATTCGCTATAAAGAACCAGCTTGCGGTTGTTGCCCAGAGCCTCGCGAATGGTATCACGTATAACATTTCTAAACTGCGGAAAATCCACAGGATGGACAGCAAGGCGAGGTAGCCCCATCGGGAGTTTCATAATCAAGGCGGCATAAGCGATGGCCGCCTTTTCTGTTACCTTGGGAATCCCGGCAAAGCTAGCCACGGGCGATGCATAGCGGATACCGTCGGCGGTCGTCAGCGAGAAGCGGTCTTCGTACAACATTTCTTCAGCACGGACTTGTCCAGGCAAGAACTTGTTGCTGAACCAAGTCGGCGGGACAAATGCTACCGGTTTCACGATTTCGTCATTCCGTCCTTGCTGCGGATTTTCAAACAAAGTTTTCCAAGCATCAAGGGCGGCTTGCAATAGACGGCTAGATTCGTATTCGCTGAGCCCCGCAAACTCCGCTTCGCCAGCGGTCATGTTCATGCCGACGAGACCTGCGTAGCTACGGCCCTGGCTGAATTCCGCCTTGTGCTTAAAGCCATGCATCGCCAGTTCGAAACCCTCCGACTTCAGTTGTACAAGCGCATCGCGAAAGCCTTGGATAGCCTCTGGCGTCGCATTCTCGGTATCGGGAATGACAAGCACACTAAACGGCTTACCTGCAACATCCTTGAGTTCTTCTAAAATCGGAAGCGACGTGCGGAAATTCCACACCGAAAAATCGTGAAAGCAAAGGAGATACTTGCGAGACATGATTGGGAAGATAGTAATTAGTGGTTAGTGGTTAGTGGCTAGTGGTTAGGAAATGGAGCTTTGAGCGCAGACCGAGAGCGGCGAGCTATGAGCAATGAGGTCGCTCGTAAACTTGCTTCGAGCAAAATAAATCGGCACCTTCGGTGCTATTATTAAAAGCTCAAAGGAACGTAGTGCCGAGCTCATACCTCAAAGGGCGTAGCCCGACCTCATTGCTATCATTTACTATATTTACCGCACTATGTTTGAATCTATTATCCTCGGCCTGTTGCAGGGCCTCGCAGAATTTCTCCCCATCTCCAGTTCCGGCCATCTCGTTATCGGGCACGAACTCTTAAACATGAACGAAGCGGGCATGTTCTTCGACATCATGCTCCACGCCGGTACGCTTCTTTCGATTTTCGTCGTCTTCCACAAGAAGATTACCGACATCATCGTGGGTTGCCTCCGCCGTGACAAGGAACAATTGCGCGAAGCGGGCTTTATCATTCTCGCGAGCATCCCGACAGCGATGATAGGCCTCGGCTTCAAGGATTTGCTTGAAGGGCTGTTCGAGAATCCGCGTGCAGTATGCGTGGCCGAGCTCTTCACCGGCATCTTGCTTTTCACGTCGCAGTGGGGACCGACCGGAGCCAAGCACCCGGAAAATGAAGGCGTCAAAATGAACTGGTGGCGCGCCCTCGTGACCGGCGTCGTACAAGGCATCGCTTGCATTCCGGGCATCAGCCGTAGCGGTTCCACCATCAGCGCCATGATGTTCATGGGCGTAAACCGCAAGTACGCGGGCGAATTCAGCTTCCTCATGAGCATTCCCGCAGTCGGCGGCGCAGCACTGCTTGATTGCATCAAGTGGATCAAGTGCCAGAGCATGACTCCGGAAAAAGCGCTCCTCGACCCAGAAAAGGCTTTGAAATGCGCTGACGCAGGCAACTTCTCGCCGGAACTTTTGGTGGGCATGATCGTGTCGTTCATTTTCGGCATTATCGCCCTCAAGTGGCTCATGACGTTCTTGCAAAAAGGCAAGTTCCAGCACTTCGCTTGGTACGTCTGGGCCGTGGGTATTCTCGGACTGATCTTCATTTAATTTATCAACAACATTTCAAAAAAGCCCGTCACGACTCTACGTGAACGGGCTTTTTTTATTTCAGCGTTTTTAAGTTAATCGAGCAGCATCTCCACCGGAGGCGGCACAAAAATATACTCGCCGTTGCGGCACTCGAATTCACATTCACCATTGATGATTTTTTTATTTGCAGAATCATTTTCATCGCAAGGAGTTCTGTGAATCGGGTGCATTCTGCAAGCATCTAAATCCATAAAATTCCCCATATACTCAATCCATTTGCCTTCGGAACACAAATATGTAATGTCATAAGAACCGGAATATGGTTTCGTCTTGTCGGAAGACGGTAGCCATTTTTTTTCGACATAAAATTCGCTTTCAACAAGACAGTTCTCCCCCACAACAGGCTCTAATTTTCGCCAAGATGTTCCATCACAAACAAATTCTTTTCGTTGTACGCAATCAACAGTTTTTGTTCCTTTCTCGACATTACATTTTTCATCTGAAGCATCGGTAATGTGCGTGCAATTTTCCGAAGGCTTCATGAGAGTCCAATAACTATCGACACAAGCATATTCATCACCGCTACCACAATCGGTCACAATCGTTGGTGCATTATAGTTGCAAGGTTGACGACCGCAAAGAGTATCTCCCGCAGCACACTTGGTCAAAGCCACGTTCAAGCACTGTCCCTTGTCTAAAGTCCAATAAGCGGTCCCAAACTGTTTAAGACAAGTATAAATGCCCCCGGTTCTGCAATCCTCCACTCTAGCACCTTCAAAACCAGTACATTCGACAGGAGAACGGTTATATTCTTTGCAACGGTAGTAGCCATCGCATGCAGGATACAAACGGGCAAAATCTATGCATTTATCCAAAAATCCAATCGAACTAGACGAAAGTACAGACGAAGAGCTTTCTAAAGCAGCAGAAGAAGAACTCTCGACCAGAGAAGAAAAGCCCTCCAAGACAGAACAGCTCGAAGACAGGATGTCAACAACTTCACTGCTAGACGAGAGCACAAGAACTTCGCCACTAGATGAAGGTTCAAGCGTTTCGCTGCTAGACGAATTTTGCAAACAAGTTGCATCACTTGGTCCGCAGTCGCATTCAAGGTTGCAAGCCACAACGCCAAAAGCGACAATCACCGTTGCGACATAAAATGTTTTCAGCATGTTCTGTTTCATACAGCAACTCCTTTTTTCCTCATCAATAATATACGTTCATCTTTTTCAAAAGTCAAGCATTTCATGCTACAAAATTAAAGTTTTTAATAAAATTTCAAAGAAAATTATTAAAAATCACATTTTACTTTTCTATATGCAACACATTGTAGCATAAAGAATAATCAGTAAATTGAAAGGAATTTCATTTTCAAGGTCGATTTTTTGGATAGAAGCCACATTCTTTACTTTATTTTTGTATTTTAAATTGTACGTAATAAAAGCAAACTCGTTTTCTTTGAAAAAATATGAACAACTATCGCTTATTGAACTCCATTCTCCTTTCTACAATTTTCCTTGTCGCCTGCGGTGACGACAGTTCCTCTACTCCAAATTCAAACGAACTTCCCAACGAAGTAGCCGACTTGACCGAACTCAATACATTCAATTGCAGCAAGGACTTCATCGGCGATAAAGTCTATGTCAAGGATATCGCCCAAAGCTTCGAATGCGACGGAAACGAATGGTTTGAAGTTCCCAAGGCGAAAAGTGCAAGCAGCAGTTCGAAAACGGAAAAATCCAGCAGCAGCAAAAAAGCCGAATCCAGCCAAAAATCAAGCAGCAGCTCAGCACAAACATATTCTAGCTCACAGCCCAAGTCCAGCAGTTCACGAATTTCATCCTCTAGCGTACAACCTAAATCCAGCAGTTCGGCAACATCATCCAGCGCATCGGACATAGCACCCCCATGCAAAAACGACAGCACAGACACATGCGAGTACGGCACATTGATTGACGACCGCGACAATCAAACTTACAAGACCGTAAAAATAAGAAAACAAATCTGGATGGCCGAAAACCTGAACTACGCATCAGCACGAAGCAACTGTTACAACGACGAAGCCTCCAACTGCACCAAGTACGGACGTCTTTATACGTGGAATGCAGCTATGGACAGCGCCGGCCTCTGGAGTACAAACGGTAAAGGTTGTGGCTATGCGAAATATTGCAAAATAAAGGAACCCGTACGAGGCGTATGTCCTAGCGGTTGGCATCTGCCAAGTGAGGCTGAATGGTATGTTTTGCACATGTCCGGCGTAGGTGGAAGACGGTTAGACGGCAGTCGAACATCAGCTGGAGACGCCCTCAAGTCCACAACGGGGTGGAATCCATACGGCGCCAAGGAGGTGGACGGCAACGGAATGGATTCATACGGTTTTAACGTGCTCCCCGCAGGTTACAAAAGCGATGTTTTTTCCAACGAAGGGAACGACGCAATATTTTGGACTTCTACGGAGAGCGACGGAATCAGCACTGATGCTGAAATCATTGAATTTAGCAATTACGGAAGTACTACGGTAAGAACGAATAGACACAAATATTATAGCCATTCGATTCGTTGTGTTAAAGATGATCCCAGTTCGCAAACGATAAATTCTTCATCCAGCGAACAATCATCGTCCAGTAACGTACAAGAATCTTCTAGTTCCGAAACATTGCCTCCCCCTTGCAATGTAGAAACCGATGAAAACTGCTTCATGGACTCCCGCGACGGGCGAACATACAGGACAGTCTATATCGCACGACGAATTTGGATGGCCGAAAACCTCAACTACAAAACAGCCAACAGCGACTGTTACTACGGGGATTCCAGCTATTGCGCCAAATACGGACGCCTCTATCAATGGAGCGCCGCCGTAGATACAGCTGGCGTGTGGAGTACCGCAGGCAAGGGCTGTAGCGATAGATCAACAAGATGTTCGATACCGGCCAAAGCACGAGGTATTTGTCCTGAAGGGTGGCACTTGCCCGAAAAGGAAGATTGGGTACTTTTAAGAAACGCAATGGATCCATCAACAAGGTCGGGCGAATTGCTCAAATCAACTACAGACTGGATTGGTAATGGCAACGGAACTGACCAATACGGTTTCAACGCACGCCCCGCTGGCAACGAAGAGCAATATGGTCTTTTCGATAACATTGGATGGCGAACTTGTTTTTGGAGCACCACTGAAGATTTTAGCGATCGAGCACAAGGCTTATGCATATACAGCAACAAATACGAAGCATCAAACGTAAGCCTCTATAAGTGGCAATACTTTTCGATTCGTTGCATCAAGGACTAGTAGCCCCTTTAAAAATAATACGCGACATTTAGCCGGACTTGCCAATAGTTACCGGAAAGTTTATTCGAAACAACATCTCTAAAGGCAAGCCCGACATTCCACTTGGATATATTATAGCCCACCTGGAATTCATGCATCAAGAGCATCGGGTAAAAGAACGTCGTATTGTATTCACCAAGGTCATTCCAAAAGAGCCAAGGGAAGTAAACGGAAGGAACATAAGAGAGCGTAAAATCCTTGATGAAGAAGTTCAAAAAAGCTCCGATTTCTGCGTTTCCGCGAAGAACAAGCCTATCTGTTTCATGAACATTTCGTGGCGAGTCATCATAATCCCCTAGCTCGTAATCTCTATATGTACCGGGAGCTTCTACAGCTACACCCTCGTAATCCACGGATTCAATACTCGCATTGAGCAAGGCGAACGCCCCAACTTCGGAAATAGACGTATTTATCGCTCCAAATAAATGCACATACGGATAAGGGAACAAACCGAAGCCAGCACCCCATTCATTGCCCTGATCTGTGCCATAAATATCACGCCATTCACAAAAATAGCTAAGCATCGGTAAATTATACGTTATCTGACCATCCATTTCAGGCAACTCAATATTATCGTTCGCCCCAGCCCGTTGAGAATCGTTATGAATTCTTCCAGCAAAACGTTTTGACTTGCCGGCACCAAAGCTAGCTATAGCAATTCTCGTGGAGTCGTTTTTCCCGATATGACGCATAGCGCCATGAATGCTCGGCGGAGGTTCAATATCGTAATTTCCCTTGGACAAAGAAATTCCCGACGTGCCAAAGCATCCCGTTAGCACAATCGATAACAGCAAAGTAACAAGTATTCCAAATCGCATAAGCAAATTTTTTCCGAAAAAATACGCAGACAATATACAAAAAACTATGCAACAGGCAATCTGATACTCACCCAACCCAAATCCGACAATACGAAAAGTACTAACAAAAGCAGAACAACGAGAAAGATAAAAAACAAAACAATGATTACACTATGATATAGGCGACGCGAAAGACGATCAGTCTCATTTTGGGAATTTCGATCGTCTTGTTTATTTTCGTCTTTTGACTCCATTTTGTCATCTCCTTCTTCTCGAATCCCAATGCTACGCTTCCATGATATATAATTTTTTGAGCAATAGTCTCCTCTCTACTCTAAATGCATGGATTCTATCGCGGCGGCTTCGCCTTGCTCCAGAATGACAAATCCCAAACGTCTAACCTTCCCTATCTCGTCCCTCCTCTGAGGAACATTGGACCAAACTCATACCTCAAAGGGAGCGTAGCGACCGACCTCACCCCTCACACCTCATTTGGCACGGATATTGCTTTTACTACTGCGAAAACAAAGCAAAGATGCAAAAACGTTTCAATTTGAAACTTTCCTGCATTTTACGCTTCAAATTTTAACAAAAAGCGCACTTGCAGCGAAACGCCCGCAAGCAAAGACCTCAAAGGAGCTTGGCTCCGCCCTCATTGCTCAAAGCGTAGCGACCTCAAAGCACGAAGTGCGACCTTATAGGAGATAACAATGGCAACTGAGAAGATGGAATTCCAAACTGAAGTTCGCGACATGCTGAACTTGATGATCAACTCGCTTTATAGCAACAAGGAAATTTTCCTCCGCGAACTCGTTTCGAACGCTGCGGACGCACTCGACAAGCGTCGTTTTCTCTCGCTTTCTAACGCGGACTTGCTCCCGATGGGAACGCAACTCCGCATTGACATTGAAGTAAACAAGGAAGGCAAGCGCCTGACGGTGACCGACAACGGCATCGGCATGAACAAGGAAGACCTCATCAACTGTCTCGGCACCATCGCCCGCAGCGGCACCAAGAATTTCATCAAGAACCTCAAGGACAGCGACAAGAGCAGCGTCGATTTGATTGGTCAGTTCGGTGTGGGATTCTACTCCGTGTTCATGGTCGCAAAGAAGGTCGAAGTCTTGACGCTCAAGGCCGGCGAAACGCAGGGTTACTTGTGGGCATCCGAAGGCACCGGCGACTTCGAGATTTCCGAAGCACCGCTCGATAAGGTGGGCACGAAGATTACGCTTTACCTCAAGGACGATGAAGATGCCGAAGATTTCGCAAGCGAATGGAAGATTCGCGACATCGTGCAAAAGTACAGCGGATTCGTCTCTTACGGCATTTACTTCCACCCGGAACCGAAGAAGAACGATAAGGGCGAACTCGAAACTAAGCCCGAAGAACGCTTGAACGAAAAGCAGGCCTTGTGGCGCCAGAGCGAAAAAGAAATCACCGAAGAACAGTACAAGGAATTTTATAACGTTATCTGCCACGAAGCCGACGAACCGGCCGCATGGAGCCACAGCCATGCCGAAGGTTCCCAGGAATTCTGGAGTCTCGTCTATATTCCGTCCAAGGCCCCGTTCAACATTTGGCACAACGATGCATTGCACGGCCTCAAGCTCTACGTGAAGAAAGTCTTTATCATGGACGATTGCAAGGAACTCTTGCCGCCGTGGCTCCGTTTTGTGCGCGGCGTGGTCGAT
>Ga0310690_10004351_pt1 | contig 20161 bp, 20 predicted proteins | sample AusTroGonzalo_MG_2_FD_207661 | JGI IMG/M metagenome (GOLD analysis project Ga0310690, IMG submission 207661) | Bovine rumen microbial communities from tropical cattle in Woodstock, Queensland, Australia - Gonzalo_04 (v2) (version 2) | ecosystem: Host-associated > Mammals > Digestive system >...
AAAACAGCAAATACAAAAACGCCAATACAGCTAGCCACTGATAATTTGCCATTCGTCTACCATTTAATCGACAAGGAATTTTCTCGCTATTACAGATATGTTGGCATACCGAGAGACGTTTTGATATCGGCAGGAATGCTGGGCTTAGTTACTGCGGCCAACCGTTCAAAATACGGAACTTTCATTCGGTATGCTTCATTTTGGATTCGGTATTACGTTTACGCGGAAATTCGCGGTTGGTTTTTTATCAAACGTCAAAGTTCATATTGCGCAAAACTTAATAAAATACGACGTGAACAAATAAAGTATAAGAACAAGCACAATGGCAAAGAGCCGAGTTATCACGAATTGGCTATTCTTTGTGGAATGCCATACGAAACGGTTAAAGATACTATCGAATTTGATGAAAATAATGAAACTTCATCGATAAGTCTCGATGCTTTGATGGACAATCCAGATAGTAACGCCGGTGACGCTGTTATGGCTGAGGCTGTTATGAATGAAGATTATGATCTTCCGGCTACGTCATCCATCGATTTTGCTTACTTGAGAAAGTTGGTGGAAGAAAATTTAGATGGCTTGGAAAAAGAAATTGTCACTAGACATTTTTTTGAGCACGAAGAAATTTCAACGTTGACAAAAGAATATAAAAATAAGCTCTGCGGGCTTAAAGTTCAAGACATCATTGATGCGGCAATTTATCATCTTAAAGAAGAAGTAGCTTTGAATAGTAAATGGAATCGGTTAAAGGAAGGACTTTGCTGAAATGAGTGAAGAATTTAATGGCTATGGATGGGTTTTCAAATACGCTCCCAAAACCTTGGACGATTTGGTGCTGGAGCCGTCTTTGAAGGAAAAGTTCGCGGCAATGATCGCCAAAAAAGCGCCGCAGAATATGACGCTTTATGGAACTCAAGGAATGGGAAAGACCACGCTTGCTAAAATGATCGTTTCTGAATTGGGAGACGATTGTTATTCCATGTTTATTAAATGCGGCGTCAATGGTTCGGTCGAAATGGTTCGTAATCAGCTTTCCGACTTCATTGAAGCCTATCAACCCGATAAGATCAAAATCGTCATTCTTGATGAGGCCGATTCGCTTTCCGGATCTGCTTCCGGAACTGAAGTAAATTCGGCACAGAAAGCGCTTCGTTCAGTGATGGAGGTTGCCGACACCATTTTCATCCTAACTTGCAATCATTTGGGCAACATCACTAACGCTTTGCAGAGTAGATGCACTCCAATTCATCTGACTTTTGGTGCTACGGACGTTTTGAAACGCTGTGTTCAGATACTTAAAGCCGAAAATATAAAGTTTGATAAGGAAACACTGTCCAAATTTTATGAAGAAATCATAATCAATAACATCCCTGATATTCGCTCTATTGTTCGACAGTTGGAATTGTGGTCGAATGATGGTGTGATGAAGCCGGTAAAAACCGCCAAAGTTCAGACTGAAGCAGAAACAATTGCTTTGGAAATCATCAGAATTTTGAAAGATTCAAAATCCCCAACTAAAGCCAGTGAATTTTATATGAGTAAATTCGATGGTTTTAACGGTGATTTTGAATTGTTGGCCGGAACGATGTTCAGAAACTTGTATAATCATCCTAACGCCCAAATGATTTTGGCTGATGCCATTTATAAAATGAAAAGCGTTTCCGATCCTGAAATTCAATTCTTTGCCGCTTTGCTTCAAATTGAGAAAGCGGGGGGAATGGCAACTACTTTGAATGATTAAAAATGAAAAAAGCAATTCCTGAAAATTTCATCGACGATTTAAAAGAATATAGTCATCTTTCCATTTCTAAGAATGGGAATAGGTATGAAGTTATGATTAAAAATGGTTTTGGAGAAAAGAAAACGCCGTTTTTTGTAGGAAATAAAGAAGAATTGTTGAAATTGGCCGAAAGGATTCGCCGATTGTCTAATGAGTTACAGGAAATGGTGCAATTCTATAAATAAATGCAATTTGCATAAGGAGTTTTTTATTATGGGCAATCTTAATGAAGCAATTATTCGAAAAGACTTAGCAAAATCTTTAAACGAATCAGAATCTAATGATCTTCAGCGCAATAAACGGCCCAAAGATGCCAAGGAATGGACCTTTGCTGATTGGGCCGGTCGTGATATGACTGGTGAAACGTATGATGGAGATATTGAATTTCCTTCCAATGATATCACTTCTCTCAAAGGCGCTCCCAAAGTTGTAAATGGCGATTTCAATTGTTCTAGTAATAAACTGACTTCTCTTGAAGGCGCTCCGGAAAAGGTTAGGGGAACATTTACTTGCATTATTAATCAGTTGACTTCTCTTGAGGGTGCTCCAAAGGAAGTTGAAGGCGATTTTGATTGTACCCACAATGCCATCACTTCTCTTGAAGGCGCTCCAGAAATTGTGCATGGCGATTTCGATTGCCGTTATAATGACAAACTTATTTCTCTTGAAGGCGCTCCGAAAAATGTTGGTGGCGATTTTTGGTGCTCTTTTGGCAATTTAACTTCTCTTGAAGGTGCTCCTAAGGAAGTTGGAGGAAGTTTTTATTGTGGTAATAATAAACTTACTTCTCTTAAGGGTGCTCCGGAAAAAGTTGGAGCCAAATTTAGTTGTGCTGATAATCCGACTTTGACAACCTTTGAAGGTGCTCCTAAAGAAGTTGGAGAAAGCTTTTATTGTGGTAACAATGGCTTAACTTCTTTTGAAGGCGCTCCGGAAAAAATTGGTGGATATTTCTTCTGCGATGATGATATTATGGCTAAATTTTCCAAAGAAATCATCGTGGAAAAGAAATATAAATGGCGTTCGATTGCTATGTAAATCATTGATAAATTTGGGCCGGGGATTCCCCGGCCTTTTTTGTATATTGACGATCTATTATCTTCTTTATGTATTGTAAATTAGAAATCATTGATAAGGAATAAAAATGCAAAAGACCGTTAAAGTTCTCAAAAAAAAAATTATAACAAATGCAAGTCCTATGTTGGTAATTTCAATCGCATTCTTCGCAAGAACGGAGAAAAGGTCAATTTTATTACTCGCGTTGTGATCGCCTGAATTAAATATTAAATATTAAAAATTTGGGAATCGGTTGAATTTGATCGGTTCCCAAATTTTATATTTTGACATGATTGATAAATAAATGGTAGTTTTAAACGCCTACTCTTAAACATAAGGAGATATCATCATGGCAGTTAGGAGAAATGATTTCCCCAGTTCGGAAGTTCGGGAACGAGACGTTACCGAGGTTGTGCAAAATTCAACCGGAACTGTGGTGGCGGTTCAGGGCTTTACCAATAAAGGTGAAATCGGCGTTCCCACGTTGATTTACTCCACAACCGCTTACATTAATACTTTTGGCAAGCCGTTGAACGACGCTGAATTTTACACCTATTTGGCTGTTGACAACGTGCTTACCGAAGGCGGTGTGGCTTTGGTCACTCGTTTGCCGTATGCTAACGAGCAAAGTCAAAACTATAAAGGTATTGCGCTTTCAATTGCAACATCCGCTGATGCATCAGTTTCAAGCGACGTTGCTTCGGTTTCTAGCATGTTAAATGCTTACAAAACGTTGGAAAGCAATGCTGGCTTTCGTCCCATTGAAATTAGAAACGCGACAGTTTCCAATGAATACTTCATCAAAATGGATGCCACCGGTGATTTTACGAGGCCATCTGATGATGCAAGTGATGAAGTTGCCAATTGTAACTTCTTTATTGCTGACATTAAGAAGTCAGTGCAAGATGATCAATATCATCGTGGAAGTGTTTTTACGGTCATTTTTGATCCGCTTCGAGCGTTACAGATACAGCAACTTTTGATCGACAGCAGTAATGCTGATAAATTAAGATCGCTCAATATCGATATCATTTCCAAACTTAAGATTGACACCAATACAGAGTTTGATAATGATGCGTATGCGGTCGAACTTTACGGCAATATTTTCACTGATTCTATTAGCCGTCGATTAGCTCAACTTTTCCCGGCTTATGAAATTACTTTGACCGGTGGTGGCGATGCGGATTATAACCAGTTGATCAATTATGAATACAACAACTTTATTGGCATTGCCGTTTGCCGGGTGACCGCTTCTGATTCGGCGGTGAATCGCAATGTTGTTGAAATTCTTGAATCGTTTGTCGGTTGCGTGGTTCCTTATAATAATCCGGTGACGTTGCAAAGCCAATACATCGTCGATGTTGTTAATTCATCTTCATCTTACATCAAGATAATCGCTAACAACAAAAACCAAACCGATGATGTCACCACTGGTAAACTTCAACTTCCGATTAGGGGTTCGGCTGGCGATTTGCTCTATGTTAAGAATAGCGGAGAATGGACCACTACCAGCTTCGGCTATGGTTCGGATGCCAAAATAATTGAAGGCGGCAAGTTGGTTGGAGAAGTCAAAAAGATTTTTGACAAAATCTCCAACATCGATGAACAGCAAATTGATGTGGTTTGCGACGCCGGTCTTACTACTGTTGCTGAATTTTGTGATGGAACCAATGGCAATTATTTTGATCCGGATTTTGATACGGATGATAGTTATGCCAATGGCATTTCAAATCCGCAACAAATTTCTACTTGGATTGGAATGGCAAACGCTCTCGACGCTTTTTGCTCAGGCAAGCGTAAGGATTGCATGGCCATCATTGATGCTCCGCGCAATGCAACGCTCAATGGTAGTTCACCTCTCATATCCAAGTATGACATCGACAAAACTTTTGGCAATACCTTGGCAACCGGATTTGCGGCAGTTGCGGCGGCGCTTAATTCGTCCTATTCAGCAACTTATGCTAATTGGTTGTTAGTTAACAATCCATACACTGGCAAGGATACTTGGGTTCCTCCGAGCTGTTTTGTTGCGGCGGTTTGTTGCCGCTGTGATTTGCAGTACAATCCATGGAATTCACCCGCTTTCCTTGAGCGTGGTGCTCTTTCCGGTGTTGTTGGATTATCGCTTTATCCCAGCGAAGAAGAGGAATCCTACCTTTATCCAAAGAGCATCAATTACATTAAGCACTTTGCTTCTGACGGATACATCATTTGGGGGCAAAAAACCACTCAAAAGAAATCTGGAGCATTTGATCGCATTAATGTCAGACGTTCGCTTTTGCGGATTGAACGATTCCTTTACAATGTCGGGCGCAGGTTCATTGGTAAGGGCAATTCGATCTACAATAGGCGTTTGTGGGTTGATATTGTCGATCCTTATCTTGCCGACATTAAAACTCGCGACGGCATTTATGATTATTTGCCGATTTGCGATGAAACCAACAATACACCGGCTGTTATCGATGCCAATGAATTTAGAGCGGCGGCTCTCATTCAACCGGTTAAGGAAGGCGAATTTGTTATCACCGATGTGGTTGCGACCAACACCGGGGCCAATCTCTCCGAAATTGCGAAGATGGTTATCTGATAAATCAGTTGCCTCATTTAAAGGCGCAGAAGCGAAATTGACGCTTCTGCGCCTTCTTTTTATTCTAAAATTAAGGAGGAACAATATATGGCTAATGAGCGTTTCGAATCTTTGTATAATCAATTGGCATCTGACGTGGAATTAAATCCGGTAAACATCAGAGAAAAATCTCTCAAATGTCCGGCAATTAAGGTTAAATGGCTTCGTACTTATCATGACGAGAATAAACGTCTAAAGCAGTTGAAAGCCGCAGAAAAGCAACTTATCGACAGCGTTCAGCGTATGAATCCGACACGGCCACGTTTTCAATGTGAAAATGATTTGATGCAAAATCAGCCGGACGGTTCTCCAGGAAAATTGGTGACAATTAAAGCGGCCATTGAAGAACAGGAACAGATAGTTGATTTTATGAAATCAGTTGTGAATTCGATTGTCGATAAATTCGGATTTGATATTGGCAATTGCATCAAATTGATCGAAGCCGAATCCCGATAAATAAATTTTGATAAAAATTGAGGGTTAGGAAAGCAATTTCCTAACCCTCAAAATTTGTTTAGATGTTTTAGCGATCAATCTTCTTCAAAGTTCAGAGATAACCCGCGAGATTCGATTGCTCTGATGCAACTATTACAGAGAAGGCCGAGATCGGATTCCTTACGAAGTTCCGTTTCCTCAAATTCTCCTCCACACCACGAGCAATGTTTCAGATCGTCATCTTCAGATTCATTGACTGGTTCTTGACTTTCTTCATCATTGTCGTACTTGGTCTTGTTGCCTTCTGTATCGACATCTTTGAAAGCTCCTTCTTCTCCATAGATGAGCTTCAAGCAACGTTTCTTGTCTCGATCGGAGAGAAAAGGAGGAAGGACACTTCCTTCATCAACGAGAATTTCTCCATTGGAGCGACGTTGAAGTTGAGAAACAGCGTGAGCATAATTTTCATAAGAACGTCGATAAGCATATTTCGCCGGGTCGATAAGAGTTACACCGGGGTTCTTTTCCGCAATCATTTGCGGAAGTCTCGCCCATTTACCCAGATCTTTTTCATCTTTATAACAACCGATCAATACATCAGAATCGGCAACCACATCCGGATCGGTAATCATACCGTAAACCGAAGCCACTGGGGATGGGCTGTCAGATTCCATGATGATCACATTATCACGATGTTCGGCGTCCCGGAAAATTTCCAAGACTTCAACGGCTTGTAAAGTAGTAATTTCCGAGCCATCGCCCATACGGTGCTTTGACTTTTCAGCCTTGGGATTAGAAACAACCACCACCAAAGTCCCATTGGAGCCAATGAGATCAGAAAAATAAGAAATCATTTGCCAATGACGGTAATTCGGCGGCCGAAAAGCTCCGGCAATGAAACCGACAATAGGACGATTTGGCTGTGAAGGGGTGAGTCTAGGCATTTTATGTTCTCCTTAGAAAGTCAGATAAAAAATCTTGCATTTGGTATCAACATCATTGGTATCAATACCGGAATCTTTCATATAATTGACAAAAGCATCGAGACAAGCATAAACGGCGGTCTTGGCATCAGAAATGGAAAGTTTGTCATCATCCAACTCTTTGCCAAAAACAAATCTGTCGGTACTTTGATCAAAATCAAAAACCATTTTAACGCCGCACTTGTCATGAGCAAAAGTAGAAAGCATTTCGATCATTTCAAATTTTGAAGGCTTAGAATGATCGTCATTTCGATCTTCGCTCGTTGCCTTGTAAATTTTGTCTAAATCGATAGCAATACCAACAATGATTTTATCGCAGTTACCGCATTCAACGGTATCTTCATTGAGCTTATTCCGCTTTTTAATCAGACGGATGAGATTCCATTCTTCTTCATTGCGGGATTCATCGAGACGCTTCTTTTTATGCTCCTTAATCCTCTTTATGGCTTCATTGATCTGCTTGGCTTTTTTAGCATTGCGGATTGAACGAATGTGTTCAGCCGCTTCGTTGATTCGCTCAGAAACTTGCTTCTCGCTCTTTTCATCGGTTTGAGGCTTGTTTCTACGAGCGGCTAACTTTGCCGCAAGGGTAGATTTAACATCGTTTTTCTTAGCCGGGGGCGCATCCTCCGGTTTTTCATCCTTTTCATTGCCTTTCTTGGCCGCCGCTTTTGCGGCCAGAATGGCTTTGAACTTATCCTTGTTTTTCTTACATTCCATCAAAGTCTTTTGCTTGGCAATTTTCTTTGCCGGACTGTTTTCTGATTCGTTCAGTGATTCGATAAGAGCTTTGCTGACGGCATTGCTATCACCGTTCTTGAGAGAATTTAAGATGTCCTTCATGTTTAATTTACTCCTTTTCAATATGTTAGACTTGCGTTTTTCATTCTTTTTTAAAAAGGGAACGAAGACAGCTTCCGAATTTGAAGGATCGGAAACAGACAGCGCCGTAGCATTTCCAGACGAGGTAGTTCCATCCATGTCGTATTTCTCCGTTTGATCTACGACGTTTATTTATCAAATAATCAAATAACCTTCGTCATCGAGATTTCGATTTTTGCTCTTTTTGCTTTCTGTTTCTTTTTTGGGGCGTTTGACAAATTTGAAAAACGGCGCTCTGAATTTTTGGGGAAGTCGTGCATAAAGAAATCGATAGATGTCTTTGGGTAAAAATCCGGCTCGTTCTAATATTTGAACCTTTAAAGCTAAGCTGACAGTTTCTGGATTCATACGTAGAATCTTCGCCATCATATAGGTATTCCATATTTTTGAAAATTCCGGGCGTTCGCATAAAGAACCACCGCTTTGCTTGGTGTATAAATCTTTGTAAATATCAAAAATTGTTTCCATATTTTATCCTGATTTTTATTTTACATTATGATACAATTAAAATAGCGATCGATAAATAGTGTTGGCAAAAATTAATTAAATTAGAGGATTGCCGTCATGTCATTACCTTTTAATAATTACGATCAATTGCGTTGCCGAGGAAACGAATACGTTACCGATCAAACTTTTAATCGCGTATTTTACCGTTTTTATCGTAACGACGTATATCTTGATAACACGGTTACCGATCATATTACCAATGAATTAATTCATAACAGTGGTAACATTGCATCAGATGAAACTCATTTAAGCGGCGATCGTATGGTCATTTTGTCGTGTGGAGGCACGAGTGCGGAAACACCTGCTGAATACAGCGGGGTTTTTGATGATATAATGGTCACAGATCATAACGATCCGAAATATGGGAATTATCTTAAAAAAGGGTGGCAAACATTGATTGATGAACAGCCAAGAAATTTGGGCGGTCACACTTTAATTTTCCGCATTCAGATAAATGACGGTCTTAACACCAATCCCACTGCACTTCAATTGATTAGAATGGATCGAATTTTAACTCTTCGCGGTTTTTATGGAGGAAATTTGGTTCTTGAAAGCCCACCTGCATATGCTGGTGAAAGTGGCGTTCCTCCTAATACTCAGCACGACTCCTCGGCAGTCAATCAACGCATTTGTCTAATGGGAAATGAACTGATGCCTTATACCGTTAGCATAGAAAGATGCAAGTGTAGAACAATTATTAGGCAATGTACCATTTGTATTGATCATATTAGCTCTACTCCATTATCGGTTACAGATCGGCCATCAAATCCCACCCTCGATGTAATTTATCAGGATAATGAAGACAAATCCTGCATGACAAAGCATGACAGCAACGGTGAATGGACAATGCTAAACATTCGTAGGGCCATCAACGTTGAGGACTGCGGTGATGTTTTGATTAGACATTGTTGTATTGGATATTGAGGTATAATCATGGCAAAATCTAAATTCAATGACAGTTGGTATGTAAAAAAAGATCGTATCAATTTGTTTATTCCATTTGAGAAAAATTTATTCAGTGAAATTAGCAGAGTTGATGGAATTCGACTAGTTGGAAATGGGGCAGTCTATGAAAATGCGCCATCTAGCGGTGTTAACGCCCACTGCGGTCTGCAATTTAATGGCAATGTTGTCACTTGCGATGCGGCGTTGTCTTCTATGCTTAATCAAGCATTTTATGGCGGCAATCAAACTGTGACTCTTGCTTTTTGGGCATGCACAATATCCAATAATGACCAATCATCAGATGGTGTAAGTGTCACCGAACCGGATGGAGAAACAATTTCACGAACTTATATTACCAATAACGCAGTATTGGCAGATAATCGTGATGAAGGATACATATTCTATACTGCTGGGCACACAACTACAATTGCTCATGCTGACGAATTCAAAAATGCTGGCCATTCTATAAATTTGGATTTATGGAAAAAGAAAACAGCATCGACTTCCACGGAACTTGTCAGAGACGGTTCTGATATTCCTTTTGATCAGCCATTGGGCGTTTGGGCGTTGCATGTGATTGTGATGAAACACGGTGAAGGTGCTGATGGCCCGACTTCCGAATGTTCTATTCATATTTTATATAATGATACCGCTACTGAAATTGATGGCGGTGGTAATGTTGTCATCAGCGGTGATGGACAATTTAACCACTATTGGACTGGCATCGTTAACATGGATGCCAGCGCTGTCAGAAATCGTGCCAATGGGCCTGCCGGAGCATCAAATCAATGGACATTTGGAGGTTGCTTAACAAGTTCCGAAGACAATATCCCATCGTACAGTTATTTTTATCGCGGTACACTTAGAAATTTGATGCTATATAACATCGCTCTTGATTTTGATGAAATAGAGACATTATTTAAGCATGGCATTGATCCTTACGAAGCTACAAATATCGATGATACTGATGTCGATTCATTTGATAGCAATTTCTGGGGAAAGTATGGAGTTATCGCCAGTAATTCTGATGTAAAATTTGAAAAATGCATCATTGGTGATGTTACCGACAATAAAGATTTTCCGCGTTCGTCAGGATCAGCCGGGAATAGCATTGCAAACAAATTTTCAACAAAATTAAACATCATCCAGAACAGTCCAAGATTTAATATTGCCGGAAGAGACAAAAGTCATCTTGAAGTAATCAACAGAGGCAATACGTTTAGAAACGCTGTTACCGGAGAAGTTGTAAGCGTATTACCATATGATGTTAGCAATCCGACAAGTGGCAAAAAGAATATCAGCACAAATACGTGGAGTCCATACGATTATGGACGTGCCTATCAGGGAAATGATTTACTCTCTGTTGGAGTATGGCGTAATTCTTTTGCTACCGGAAATGGAAAAATCAAATTTATAACTCCAACCGGAAATGGCGGATATGACACAGTTTCCAAAGCCATTGGAGGTTCATTTATAGAAGGTGGAACCGATTTAATTAGAATTGATGAAGATGTTAATCCAGAAACGTTGCCCAGCGGACGTTACATAGCATTTTGGGAACGCGGATCATATCCGTCATTTTTACCATCGACATATTTAAGAGACCGTTTAGGCAGATCATATAAAGGCTATGATCTTAAAACGCTCATTAGCTCTAACGTTGATCGTAGCGCTTCTGCTTCAATTACTAATGTTAGTGATTCAGAGTACACAACTAATTCCGAAAGTGATCTTAACAATTCCGGAAACGGTTCCAAATATGTTAATGGAGAATTTTGGGGAAATACGGCAAGATATGAAGAAGTTGCATGGACTAAGCCAAGGATTTTTAATTCTGACGTGTCCGATGAAAATTTTCTTGATATTGATGAAAATAAACGGATTGATCTCTGCTCAGCATGGGAACCAGTCTATTGGATCGGGGCGGTTTATGAAGTTAACAATGAACCAGATATCATGCATAAAGGTTTCTTCTCTACGATCCGTCTCGTGCTGATTAATGAAGATATGACAAAATCGGCCGTTTATTACAAACTTGGGCATCCGGTTGAAAATGCTAATAACACCAATGTTCATATTGAATACGGCGATTGGCAGTTTGATTCATTTGATTCAATTAAAAATATCAAGGATAAAGAGCGCCTTGCCAGAATTTATTTGCCGCATGTGGTGATTCCATCACTCAAAATTCCGTCGATAGGTATAAACGTCGATACGGCGGCAGACATAAACGACAGTTCTTCGTCATTGACTCAATCAAAACTCATTTTCAGCTGTGGAACATATATAAAAGGTTCAATACATTACGTCGAAGAAGGAGGCGACGGCGAAGGCGACGGCGACGGCGCAACATGGGCGAAAGGCACATATAAGTATTTTAAACCGCATTATAGCGGGTATTATGAATTCACATGGCATTTCACAGAACATTCTGGAGATTCCAACAACCACGTATGGGGCATATTGACCGTCGGTGGTGCAAGCATTATGCCAGATGGCTATCTTGGAGATTATGTTGGAGGTGGCTCTCATGGCGGCTCTTACAGCAGTACGACAGTTAAATGCATTAAATTCATTCAAGCTGGCCAAAAGGTAGGAGTTAGTTGGAACCACCGATATGAGGTAAATGACGGTGGCGCTTGGGGACTCAATGTCGCATGGTTTACTGTCCATCAGATATCTGGCGGCAATTATGTTACTGGTGTAAAGCCAATAACGAAGGTAAATCGTAGTCAAACTGACATTAATGGCGTCAGCGCACAATTTATCGACGATCCCACCAATGGCTCTTATTGGATAATGCCAAACATTTTGGCAAAATATACTAGAGACAGCAAAGATATATTACAAAACGGCAATCCTATAAAATCTTACGTCGAGGATTAATATGAGAGTTTATGAATGCAACACCGACAATTTTTTAGTCAGAATTTCTGATGTTGATGGAGAACTTTTGGAAATGCTAATGGCTTTTGCTACCAATGTAACAAAAGCGCCATCAAAAACAGCAATTGCCGATTGGAAAAACAAAAAGTGCAAGTTACAGTTTAATGCTGAATCGCAAAAATGGTTGAAAATTCCTTTTGATAATGAATTGCTTTTTAATAGAATACTTAAAGCAATTGATCGTGAAATTTCATTACAAATTCGCAATGGAAGTTTTACTTTTAATGGCATAGTTTTTTATACAGATGATAAATCGCAATTAAAATGGTCAGAAATCGCCGCTAAATTGTCGATGAATTTGATTGAATTTCCATTTGATATTAAAGGGTCAGGAGATAACTATCTCACCATTAATAATATCAATGACTTTTCTGCATTTTATAAAAAATTTTCTGAAGAACGAGAAAAGATCAGACAAACTGGACGTTTATTCAAGTATGATGAAGAAAAAATGGCAATTAATGCCATGGAAGACTACCAATGGCGAGATATCGATGAAAAAGGACAAATTTTAGACAAAATTCATGAACTTTTTGAATCTGTCTTACATCCGGTCGTTGAAGAAGGAACATCTGAAAATGACAACGCCTAAAATTGGCAGAGGGGAAGATTTTCCCAATATATCTATAGAAACCGATTATGTTAATGGATCTTTATTCATTCGCACCGATCTTCCAAATCTTCCAATTTACCAATTAGAAATAAACAAAGACGGAAGCCATCAATGGCGAAGGGTTTCTGGTGTTAATGTGAAAATGACAACTTTGGCAAATAAAATTCAGGAGTGATCCGAAATGATAAATTATCCACCAAAACCATGGAATGATGGCGATACATTCAATCAAAATGGTATCACTTATATCTACAACGCCGCCAGAAATTGCTGGGATTTTTCTGAACTCATTTATAATCGGCTCCCTCCGGCAATTCATTTGGAAATACCAAACACTCCGTCCCGGTTGAAAATTGAATTTTCTTTAAGTTCATCTTTTGGCAAAACCGCAAAAATTTATGACACAGCGGATGAAGCATCGAGAATGCGAATGTTGCTGTTTCCTAATTCGCCGCCTGACGATGAATCAAAGAAAAATATGGCCATTTTTGTCAATGTTCCATCTGATGGATATATCAGTGCCGATGACTATCAATTCATTTCGATTTTGCCAGAACTTGATTTATCAATGCGATATTTTTGTCGATGGCATTGGACAAATATTGGAACAAATCGTATAGAAGGTTATTTTGGAGCAATTTATCCGTCTGGTGGTATGTTTAGAGACGCACTTACATGGCAAAATGTTTAACAATTTTTGAAGCATAAAATTATTTTAATCGATGGGCGAAGAATTTTTCTCTTCGCCCATCGATTTTATTCTAATTGAAAAGAGACAATCAGTCATGCTGTTTAATGAAAACAAAATCATCGATGCTTCAAAATATAGACCAAATACGAGGGCATGTATCCAACTTAATGGCAGATTGGGGTTCACGTTAAAAGCGGCCGAATTGCTTGAATTGCAAGAAGGCCAAAGTGCACTGTTTTCAATGATTTCTAATGGAAACATGGCCGCTGTCATTTGCGATAAATTGGAACCACGAGGATTCAAAATTCAAAAAGACGGTACTCATTTCTATATTCATATGAAAAATTTTTTCGATTCGCAGAATATTGAATATATTAAAAAGCGCGTATTTTATGATATATCGGAAACAAATGAACGTTATCAAAACAAGATTGTTTATAAATTTACGTTGGGAATTCACGGAAGAAAACGGCAGTCACAATTATGCAAATCAAATTCGTAAAACTCAATAAGAGCCGGACGCAAATCGAATGTGAAAACAATGTTTTAGATTCCATTCGATCTCGATTTACTTCGATTGATCCAAATGCCAGATATCAACCGCATGGAACCGGATTAATTTGCCCGGTTAGCGCTTTCGGGTCTTTTGAAACTCCTTTGATGTTGGAAATTGTGGCCGGAGCCAAAGCGCTTTTCCCGGAAGCAGAAATCAAGATCGCTCAAGAACTTTTTGAAATTTTCAGACCAAATTTATCTGATTGTCCCTTATCTGAGCCATTAAATTCTGAAATTCAATTATATGATTATCAGAAAGAAGCGGCACTTGTCATGTTAAAATATGGAAGAGGCGTTCTCGAAGTACCCACGCGTGGAGGAAAAAGTTTCATCCTATCGGCGGTACTTAGAAGTGTTTTTGCGCAACGGAAGGACATCAAAACGGCTCTTCTTATGGTTCCTAACACACAATTAGTTTCTCAAATGTTCGACGATTTTACCAAATGTGGAATTCTTGACGGAACTGAATATATTCGATTTAGCTCAACCAATAAAGAATTGCCCAAGGAATGCGGAAAACAACGACTTATTATTTCTAATGCTCAATGGATTCGCAAACATTTGGATGAATTACCGAAAAAAATCGATATTTTATTTGTCGATGAAGTTCAGGGTTGTACGGTAAATTCTTGGCTTTCCAAATTTGTAAAAATGTTTGAAACCAAATACAAATTTGGATGTACTGGAACGTTGCCGGATGATGTCAAAGATCAATGGAATATTAAGAAACTTTTTGGTCCGGTAATTTATTCAGTTCCTGCAACTGAACTTATCAATTCTGGTTACATCGCCCATCCTGAAATTATTCCTATTCAAATCAAATATCGAAAAAAGCCAGATCTGGTTTCTTTATTTGGCAAACCGATGGAATTCGATGAAGTCGGCAATCCTATTTTTGTCGAAGAAAATATGTATGATTTGGAATGCCAGTTTCTTAACTTGTCCGAACCGTTTAATTCGCTTGTCGCAAAGATGGTTGAAAAAATCAATGCCGGAAATCGACTTATTTTGTTTGATCGGATAGCACATGGACGCAATTTGTTTGACCGAATAAATGCCAATGGATGTCCGAAATTTTACGTCGATGGCGAGGTCAAGCAGAAAGATCGCAAGGAAATCGTCAGCGCCATGAATAAAAACAACCATGCCATTTTGGTTGCCAACACGGCCTGCATGGGCGTTGGAATTACCATAGGCTCACTCTCTGACATTTTTCTTATTTCTATTCGTTCTGCCAGTACGTCCGTTCTGCAAAATATTGGTAGAGGGTTGAAAATTGAAGATGGAAAAATTTCCTTGAGAGTATTTGACATTTATTCTAACTTAAAATACTCGACCAAGCATTTCAATCAGCGTTGTTCGCTTTACAATGAGCGATATGGAGTTAAAATTAAAAATTATGACATCAAAACATTTGAAGTCTAATCAGAGGAAGAAAAGAAATGGCTGAAAAGAAATTTAATCCGCAAGCCGCATTTGCTGAACTCGCCGCCGCAACAGGAATGCAAAGTTTTGCCGAATCACAGTATGCGGCTCCAGAGGATTACCTTGATACTGGATGTTATGCGCTGAATCGGATTATTTCCGGAAATGTCAACAACGGTTTTCCTACCGGATACATCACATTGATTTCCGGTCCTTCGCAAGGTGGCAAAAGTTTTTATGCCGCTCGTGCCATTAAATCAGCGTTGAAAAAAGGTTATAAAGCGGTATTCGTCTTTGATACTGAAGGCGGTAGTGTCATGGGTTTGATTGCTGACGAAGATTTGACCAAAGTCAAGCAAATTCTCATTCCTAATGCCGAAACTGCAATTATCTATATGCAGAAAGTTTTTGATTTTATTACTGCATATCAGGAAAGCGATCCGACAGCAAGATTTCTAATCGTTTTTGATTCTATTGGCGGTCTACGTTCGAAGAAACTTGCTGAAGATGCCACAAAGGGGGTCAATAACCAGGATGTCGGGGGAACGCCAAGAAAAATTGGAGACTTGTTGACGTTGATGACAATTCCTTGTTTGAAAACTCATACGGCCGCGATTATTCTTTCTCATACTTATGAAAATTATTCGATGACGCCGGTCAAAGTTTTGCCGACTTATGGCGGTTCCAAGGTTCTCTACTTGCCGTCTGTGAGTATTCTTACCAGAGCGACCCCGCGTAAGGCCGACAAGATGACCGGCGAAATCGATCAAGATGTTTTTTATGCCGGTTCCGAATTTACTTTCTTCACCTTTAAAAACCGATTCGTTCGTCCATTCTTTGAAGCAAAGACGATGAATAACTTCTTCTCCGGAGAAGACAAATACTTTGGACTTTTCGAAGTTGCTGAAGGCTACAATTTGATCGTTCGAGAAAGCTCGATGTACAAAGTACCAGAATATTCCGGAGACAAGAAGTGGTACGCCAAAGACATTTTGAGCGGAACTGAATCTGAAAAGATGTGGGAAAAATTGATTCCCATCATCAATAAAAAGTCGAAAGTCGATATGGCTTATGGTAGTGCCGCTCAATCGCCTGGAGATTGTTCCGAGTATAAGAGCGCAATCGAGGCCGACATTAATTCGAATTCGACTGCCCATATGACAATCGAGCAATGATGCTGAATCAGAGAGGAGAAATAGAAATTTTCTCCTCTTTTATTTTTATCTTCATAAAAGAAAAATTCTAATTCGCAAGAGAAGCGTTTTCCATGCCTGAAAAAAAGAACGAACTGCAGAAAAAGCAGTATCAAACACAACAGCCAATCGATTTGAATTTGCCTCCTGAATATGTTGAACGTTTGATTTTGGTGAAATTTTTTTCTGATCGAGCTTATGCCAATTTCATATCGGAAAATTTTTCTCCAGATCAGTTTGACAATGAAACCATCAAACAGGCGTTGAGAGTCGGCGATGCCTATTATAAGAAGTATGGCAATATTCCGACTATCGAAGTTGCTTCTCAAATTCTGGAAAAGATTGGCAAGACTGAAGAAAGCAAACTACTTCCTAGCTATGCCAATTTCAAGCTCGATATTGATGAAGATTTTTCCAGGGATGCGGTTAAGAATTACATCAGAAGTAAATCGCTCTTCAATCTCATCTTTGCTAATGCTGATAAGATTTTAAAAGAACGAGACGCTTCTCCTTACGTGTCAGAAATGGCGCGAATTTCAGCGATCGATTTTTACACTGATATCGGTTTCGATTACCTCAATGATATTGAAGAACATATCTTTGATTTGCAGAATCCGGAATCTCGAATGTCTACTGGATATGCAGAACTCGATTATGCAACCAATGGTGGATTTCCGACTAATGGCAAATGTTTGATTGTCTTCATGGCCCAGCCAGGACTTGGCAAATCGATGATGATGCATAATTTGGCTGTCAATTTTATCCGATCCGGTAAAAAAGTATTGATCGTTTCACTCGAAATGACTGAACAGATTTACGCCAGACGAATTTCTGCCAACTTGACACAGATGAACATCAATCAGCTTCAGCTTCCTGCCAATTTGGATTTGATAAGAAATGAAGTTGCCAACATCCGTGAAAGCCAACCGAATTCGAAGTTAATTATCAAAGAATTTCCTCCAAGTAGTTTGAAAGCGGTTTCTCTTGCCAACTACATCGATCGGATTGTGATGATGGGACAAAAGCCCGACATTGTTTTTGTCGATTATTTGAACTTGATGATACCTAATAAGCAGGAGCGGGATGCAAATTCTTATGAACGAGTTGGTGAAGTTTGTAAAGAGCTTCGAGCTTTGAGTTACAAATATGAAATTCCGTTCGTTACTGCTACACAGACAAACCGTGAGGGATTTAACAATCCGGATGTCGATTTATCCAACATTTCTGATTCTGCTCAGACAGGACACCATACTGACATGCTTGGGGCTTTGACTTCAAACGGTCCGGAGTCTGGTGTAATAAATCTTACACTGATTAAAAATCGATTTGGACGAATGGGAACTAAAATTTCGTATCAGATGGATGTTAACAGTTTAAGATTGACAGAAATATCAACCCATACCGTCTCTGAGCATGATCCCAATCCTGAATCTATCATAGAGGGGATGTAATCTAATGCCATATTTCAATGCTATTTTAAATAGTAACGACTTTTAACAGGAATTACTGTTTATGATATACGGCATTGAAGTTAACCAATATGATAAAATATCGGAAACCGTGGATGTTCCAGAGGCTAAAAGAATTTTATCGCAACATTTTAAGATAGATTTAAACGATGATGAGAAAATTGGAGAAAAGATAATCGAATACTTTAAATCTCATTTTGAAAAAATTCTTCATTTGCTTATCGCTACTGGCGTCGGATATACGACTTTGATAATGTTGAGTAGAAATCTCAATCCGGAATTTTGGACAGCCCAAAACGTTGTATCGATAAAAAATCGTCATAAAATGCTGTTTAGAATTTTCAATAATAAAGGAGAACTTAATTTTGAACTTTCAGAGGCTGTGGAAGCTAAAGGCGTTTTACTAAGATATTTTGACCTGCTTCCAGAAGAAGAAAATCACGATGATGACTTATTCAGAGAAGTAATTACCGCAGTAAGAGGAGACAAAAGCTTTGAAGAATTATTGAAATTTACCGAAATTAATCCGTTGTTTATAATATATGTGATCGAAGATCTCGATCCGAAATTTTTTAGCACCGGAAGAGGAAAGCAAATCAAAAACAGAATAACGCAGAGGATTTTATTATGATCGCATCTTTCCGAATTTATGACAAGATGGAAAAAACTTATCGCAATAGTGGTGGCCGAATGTTTCAAATCAAAAATTGCGGTGATCATTTTGTTATTTTGGCCACTGATCGTCGTTATCGAATAGAATATTATTCAGGTTTTAATGAACATCCGGTTGCAGAAGGAAAGAGATACCGCCATATTTACGATGGAGATATTATTTGTGGAGTAATTGGAGAACAAAAGATCAAGGGCGTAATGAGAGTTTCCGATCATGAAGGGATTTACATTGATGCCGGAAATTGCAGTTATGATCCTTTTGATTTTGATGAATTAAAAATCATCGGCAATGCCAATCTTGATGAAGTGGTTGGCAAAGAGGCTAATGAAGCCATTGCTGATTTCCGCGAAAATTGACGGCAAACTGTCCTTCCTTTATTCTAAATTAACCAATTGAAAAGTATGAGGAAGGGCAGAACTGTGTTTGATGAATTTAATAATAGTTCGCTGTCTGTCAAGCAAAAACAGGATTTGATCCGTCATTACAAGTCGGACGCCAATTTTCTGTGGCTGTTGCAAATGTCTTATTCTCCATTTAAGGTGTTTGCCCAATTGCCGAAGATATTTGACGAACCTAAAAAATCTCCCAAGCATGCAATCTCTACTTTGCGGGGCGCAGTCGAATATTTGATGATGGCCAGAAATTTCAATTATTCGGAAGCAGAGATTACTGCTGAATTGTACGATTTTTGGCATCGGGCATCGGAAGATAACCGGAAGATGTTGAAAGACATCATTGACAAAAATTTGTTCGGATTGAACTGCGACCTTATCAATTCAGCTGTTGGATTTAATTTCATTCCCTCCATCCAGATTCCTGCCTATACTCGTTTCAAAAAAGAATTTTTTGAGCGTCATAAAAAATGGAATCTGATTTCGCACTGTAACGGTTCAATTGTTCAAATCTTCAAGTTTGGCAATTGTGTGGAAGTTTTTTCCAAAAATGGGCGTCCGTTCCGGATTTTTGACAAATTGAGGTATGCGTTTTTCCACGTGCCATTTGATGGATTTTTCAACACTCAAATTTTCTATTTGAACGATCAAGGCAAAGAAGATCAGAAAATTTTCTTTTCCAAAACAGCTAAAAAAGAGCAATCTGATGACTTTTTTGCGCGTGTATTTGATTACTGTCCGCTGAATGGTTCATGTTCATCGTCGCATTCGGAACGCATGGAAATTCTTCGTTTTATTTTCAATAAATTTGTCGATTATGATCAAAGAATTTCGGTCGCCCCATTGATTAAATCGAAAAATGAATGTACTTCATCAGTATTGTGCATTGCCGATGAAATGGCGTACGAAGACATAAAACCAAAAGATTTTCTATTAATAGGAGAATAAAAATATGAATATTGGAACTTACATGACTTTATTGACCGGTCT